>Ga0247740_1000169_pt1 | contig 35096 bp, 33 predicted proteins | sample UWRJL148409B2_FD_180942 | JGI IMG/M metagenome (GOLD analysis project Ga0247740, IMG submission 180942) | Plant litter microbial communities from Arlington Agricultural Research Station in Wisconsin, United States - UWRJ-L148-409B-2 | ecosystem: Environmental > Terrestrial > Plant litter >...
AGCTTCACGCTGGTGCCAGATCGGGGCACTTTGCACGCACTCGCCTCGCACGACTTGCAACGCATCGCGCTCTGGAGCGAAGCCTGCGAGGGCGCACGGCGCACCTTGTTGACTTTCACACCTGGCGACTTTCCCGCTGCTTTGCTCGACGTGGCAGGCTGCATCTCGAAGGTGTATTGGGTTGGCAACGACGGCACCCTGCTCGCCGAAATCCGCGACAGCGACGCCACGACTCGGCTAGCCCTCATCTACCCGGATCAGCGCGTGGCACAGCTCGAGCTCGAATTCTCGCCGAACTACGGCGTGCGCCAAGCGGAGTCGGACGGCCGCGCGCTCGCCATCACGACCGATTACGCTGGCCCGCTGTATTTGATCGACCTCGAGACCGCTGCGACCCGAGAGCTGGCGCCCGCGGTCGAGCAACTGTTCGTCGATCGCGCCCGAGAGCGTCTCGCGTTTCGAGCCTGGGCGTCGGGTTCGAGCGATCCGCGTCCGCTGTGGGCAGGCGCCTTCCCGCACTGACCCAACGAGACGACGTATATCGAGGACGCCGCCCGAAGCGTCAGGTCCTTGAAGACACGGAAACAAGTCGCCGCCTGGACCGTTCGCTAGCCTCGCGATAGGATCGGCTCGCCGTGGTCGTTTCAATCGCTGAGCGTCGTCACAGCTTCTCCTTCGAGGAGTATGCGGATTTGGCTGAGCGCAGCCCGGTTCGCGTCGAGCACTGGGAAGGGGCGATCTTGGATATGTCTGGCGGGGCGCCAAGGCATTCGGCGATTTGTAGCAATGTCAGCCGCATTCTCGGTGCCCAGCTGCGCGGCGCACCGTGTCGAGTGTTCGACGCGAACCTGAGAGTCCGTTCGATCGCGGGGAACCGCGCGACCTACGCGGATGTCACGGTAATCTGTGGCCCGCTCGAGCTCGACCCGGCTGATAAGACCCGCCAAACGGTGCTGAACCCGCGCATTCTGATCGAGGTTCAGAGCCCTTCGACGGAGGGCGACTATCGCGGTCCGAAGCTAGACTGCTACAAGATGATTGCTACCGTGCAGGCCGTGATTTTGATCGCGCAGGATCGAACTCAGGTGATTGTGCATGAACGACAGGCCGACGGTTCGTTCACACAGAGCGATCATGACAGCGGTGCCATCGAGCTTCGGGCGATCAATTGCACGTTGCCGATTGCGGAGGTCTACGAGGACCTTCCGATCGCGAGCACCTGACCGTGCTGCGAGGTGCAGTGGGCGTCTTGGGATCGCCCCCCAAATGCTCGATCGCTGGTACGTCTAGCGTCAAAGGCGTAGCGACCCATCCGCCGCCACCAACGACGGATGGGTCTCAACGTCGGGGGCTGCATTGCGTGCCCGTAGGACGCCCGCAGACGTGTCGGCGTGCTTTGCGTGCGCTAGAGCCTTGTCCCCGTGGGAATCAAATGCAAAATCGAAGCGAACTCGCACGTACAGAGTCGCGACTTGCCTTTCGACATGGCCGGCCACCCCGTTCACGTTCCCGATGAGGAGAAGCTGACCCCATGAGCGTTCGCCTGCTGCATTCAATGATATTGTCGGCCATTGTCGTGGCCTGCGGCGTCGATTCCCACTCGGGCGACGCGAACGCTGCCGGTGCTGGTGACGGTGGCGACGGCGGCATCGAGCTCACCTGTCCGGTCTCCGACTCGGGGCGTTTCGAAGAGACGCCGACAGGCTCGTGCGAGGGAGCAGGCTCGTGCGCCATCGAGCTCGACAATTCTTGTCGACCGGGTGTCTCCGCGGTTCCGTCAACGGCCCCCGTGTTCGAGTGCCAATGTGTCTTGAACCAATGGCAATGCGTCGTGAGGAGCGGCGGGCTTGGTCTCATCTCGTGCGGCGATGCGGGCGGCGCCAATCAGCAATAGCCGGTAGTCGAAAGGGCGTGGTGGCTTTCGCTCGCGATGCCGTCTTGCCTGGGACCTTCCAGTTTGCGAGACCCCTCTGTCGTGAGCGTATCTTTTTTTTCTTGACCAATCAGTCTTAGCATTTGTAAGAGTGGTTCATGCGCTGGTCCGTATCAAACAAAGAGGCCGTGATCCTGAGCCTCCTCGAACGCGAACGAGAACTCTACGGGCTACAGCTCGTTGACCTCTCGGGGGGAGCACTCAAGCGAGGAACTGTGTACGTAACGCTCGGCAGGATGGAGGAGAAAGGGCTGGTGTCCTCTCACCGTGAGGACAAGCCGCCTGCAGGCGGGGGCTTACCACGTCCCCTGTACAAACTGACTGCCTCTGGAAGGGCGGTTCTCTCCGCGCAGCAACAGCTAGCCCGAACCTTGAAGGAGGTGCCAGCATGAGCCTCCCGAACAAGCACCTTCCCGGAACTTGGATCATGCGGTTGGCGCAGTTGCTCCTCGAAGCGTCTGACGTCGAGCGTTTTGTGGCGCCCGCTATCGCTGACCTTCAGCACGAATACAATGCAGGACGCGATCGCAAACCGTGGTCGGCCGGTTGGGCTCCCACCTTGCGCGTACTCGTGATGCTAGTCTTTCTGTCTGGACGGGCGCGGATTCGTTTGACGGCTCGAACGCGCTGGTACGCGCTTCTTCCGGCGCTGATGGCAGTCGTGTGTGGGATCTCGATCGTGAGAACCGCAGGAGTATCGACCACCGTCCCGAAGCTGCAAGCGGCCTGGCTCATTCTCGGGCTAGTCTTGGCATGGTTAGTCGCTACCAGTTCGCGCCGCCTGCTGGAACGCACCGCCGTGGCTATTGGCTTGGCTTCCGTCGCGGCACTGGCACTCACCGCCTGGTTTGGTGAATCCGTGGGGTCCGCCACCCGGTGGATGGCCATTGGGCCGATACGGATTCAGACGTCGACTCTTGTGCTCCCAGTGATCGTCTTGGCGATTTCCACATTGTTCGCTAAAGGCTCTGTGGTCAAGGCGCTGGCAATGGGAGGAGCCGCCCAATTGGCATTGATCGCGCAACCAGACGGTGCGTCCTCGCTCATCGTCACGGTTGCAACGGTGGCGTCTGCGCTCGGAGCGCGGACCGTGAGCGTGTCGCGCGTACTCGGCATCGCTACGGCGCTGTGCATTGGTTCTGTCCTGGCGTTGGTCCGAGACCCCAATCTTCATTCGGTTCCCCACGTCGAGGGTGTGTTCGACTTCGCGGGTGCCGTCCCTTGGAAAATTGCCGCGCTCGTGTCGCTGGCGCTGGTTCCACTCTATCCAACGGTGTGCGCGTTTCGCATGCCCCGAGCCGATGTGACGGCGCGATCCACAGCCGTCGGGATCGCTACGGTACTCATCGGCTCCATTGCGATGCCCCTGTTCGGTTCGTACCCAGTGCCGCTCGTCGGCTATGGTGGTTCCAGCGTGGTTGCATGCATGATTGGGTTGTCGTTCGTTCTGGCACTGGAGCCCGGCACAATCGCGCCAGCCGCAGCGTTATATCGGAGCGGTGCTGCAGTTGTTGCCAAAGCGGGTTCATCTGCGCGGGGCTGATGCAGCAGCGCAGGCGCTTCAGCCAACGGTGAGGCCGATCGAGCGTGAGTACGGGGGAGGCGAGCGCGGGGCGTCGCTCATCCTGTCGCGGCTGCTCGACGTGTTGCTGGTTCAGATCCTCCGCGCGTGGGCCGACCAGCAGCGGCCCGGCGGGGCGAGCTGGCTCGGTGCGCTGCGAGATCCGATCCTTGCTCGAGCTATCGGGTTGATGCACGCAGAGCCGGGACGCGATTGGAACATGGCCGAACTGGCGCGGCGCGCGGGCACCTCTCGCCCCACGCTCACGCGACGGTTGCTTCCGAGGTGAGGCAGTCCCCACGCGCGTACCTGACGCGCCTCCGAATGCACGAGGCGGCGCACCTGTTGCGTGAAACCGACGATAGCCTCGCAACCATCGGCGAGCGGGTGGGGTACCGGTCGGAGTTTGCTTTCAGCCGGGCGTTTCATCGCGAGTTGGGTGCGCCGCCCGGCGCCTACAGAAAGTTGCGGCACACTTCTTAGTCGCGCACAGAGCCGCGCGAGTGCGCCCGCTGGACCGCTCGCTACCCTCGCGATAAGACCGGTTTGCCATGGCCGGTTCAATCGCTGCGCGTCGTCACAGCTTCTCCTTCCAGGAGTATGCCGATGTAGCTGAGCGTAGGCCAATTCGCTTGGAGCACTGGGAACGGGCGATCGCCCCCATTCACTCACGCCGCACACGGCGCTGAGCGCAGCGCGTGCGCCCGCCTTCGGAAATGCCCATCACCCAAATGCATCTATGTCTATGACATAACGTGATTGGACGACCTCCGGGCAACCGGCTATCAACAGGCATGGGCTACATCGCGTGGGTCGGGTCGGTGGCGTTCGTGGTCGCGCTCGCTGGTTGCGGCGCGACCACGTTCGAACCCAACCAGGGTGCGACGGGGGGAGCCCAGCCCACGTCGACTGGCGGCCGCGGCGGCATCGCGGGGGCCGGCAGCGGCTCGAACTCGGCGGGCGCGTCGACCACGATCGACCAAGAACCAAACGCGCTGGGCACGGGCGCGCTCGGAGCATGCAACGCGGACGGCTGGTGTTGGCAGAACCCCACGCCGGTGGGAGACTTGTTCTATGCCATCTCGGATGATGGTCGCTACGCCGCGGGGGAGAGTGGCGTGGTCTTTCATTGGCCAGATCACTACCTGCCTAGCGCGGGTGTGGACGCGTTTTCCTTCGTACAAGCAAGCGGGGATACGGTGTGGGCGGGGGGCTTTGGGCTATGGCGGTTCGACGGCGCCGCTTGGAGCCGAGAGTCCGAAGGCACGGTCGCTGCGCTTAGTTTGGCGCCCTCGGGGGAACCCTGGGTGTTGATGGACGGTGCCGTGCAGCATCTCCGTGGGGGAGAGTGGGTGCGTGAGGAGCCTGCCGGTCTCGCGGAGCGAGATCTCCGCTTGTGCGACTTGATCGTCGTCGATGAAACCACGGTCTGGGCTTTGGCGACGAACTTCGTGCAGCTCAAAGCCACGCCGGATGGTGGGCAGCTGACGCTGTTCGAGTTCCATGCCGGGGTTTGGAGTGAACTTGCGTCGAACGTGAAGGACGTAAACGGCCGGTTTCGGTTCTTGCGCGTCGATTCCAAAGTTTATGTGCAGGTGGTGGGGTTTCAGGGTTACCAAGGGGTGTACTCGCCGGCGGACGATTGGTCGCTCGTGGCGCCAAAGAACGTTAGCGACCCGCCCTGGGACCGTGTGTTCGCATCGCCGACGGGTGGGTTCTTGGCCCAAGGGGAAGAGGGCCTGCTCATGGTCAGCGATGGAGGCGGCGAAAAAGTTGCGAGCGCGTATTGTTGGCAGCTCGTGCCAACGAGCAACGAAGCGGCACTATGCGCCAACGTGTCGGGTGGTTTGTCCCTGATTCGTCCTGGAATCATGGCCGAGGCTGAGCCCACCCAAGCACTACCGGAAGCGCGATTCGGGCACGTGCCAACCACGATTTGGGCTCGGGCCTACGCTGCTTGGGGGAGTGGTCCAAGGGACGTCTGGCGCAACCAACTGGAGCACTTCGATGGCGCAAGTTGGTCGAGTCATTCCGACGCCGTACCGGATGACTTTTATGTCGAGCAGATCGATGGCAGCGCGCCGGACAACGTTTGGTTCCGGAGCTTGCAGACAGTGGTTCATTACGACGGCAAAGCGTTTCAGTTGGTGCCTCTGCCCGAGGCCGGCAGTGTGTTCGTGTCCGCCATCCGCACGCTGGCCGCTGACGACACCTGGATCGTGCGCGGCGACCCGAACGGGGCAAAGGTGCTTCATTTCGACGGGGCGGAGTGGCACGAAACGCTCGACCTCATCGGCGAGACGTACGCCTACGCTCGGGCGGGCTTCGCGGGCGGTGGCCTCGCGCCGCTGTGGGTCGCCCTGGGCAGCGGGCTGTATCGTTGGCAGGACGACGATTGGCATGCGGTCTTGAGCAGGAGCGACGGCTATTCGCTCGTCGATGTCGCCGCGGACGGCGGGGACGTGTGGGTGCTCGGTCAAGATGCCGTGTACCGATTGGAGGGCAGTGAACTGGTACCGCGTGGTCGTCATTCGGGCGCTCTAGAGAATATCGCGCTGACTGACCATCAGGTTTGGCACTATCGCGGCAGCCGCGCGCGCACGCTGGCTCGCTGAGGCGACGGCGGCGTTCGCCGAACTTTGGTGAGTTGGCGGGAAGCCAAACGCGCGCCAAGCAAATCTGCGACGCCTCCGCCGTCTCTGGTGAATGAGGCGCTACTGCGCGCTGACAATTGTGGCATCGCGTCTCGTGCGTAGCGCGGGCGCGGTGCTTTGCTGTCTCAGCGGGCCAGCGGGCTCATCGCCTCCATTGCCACCGCCGAGGGAAGAGCGCGGTGCCTCAGCGTTTATCGGCGTGTTTGGGGCATGGCCGGGATAGGGGGTCAGTGTGGTTCGCTTCTTGCTCAAGCGCGCAATATCTCGATTCAAAACCGGATTCGGATCGAGCGCAGCGCGCAGATGCGTCTGCAGAAAGAACACATGAAATACTTGGGAGTTTTTGCGGTTGGGGTGATGGCAGCTGCTTGCTCGTCCAATAGCCCACCGCCTGCGGCTTCGGCCGAGAGCGTCGATATGGCATCGAGCACGCCGTCCACGGGCGCGGACTTCGCGCCCGCTTCGAATGATGGCACTGCGTCTGCGGCCAACAATGGCTCAGGTATGACCGGCTCGGGCTCGACGGGGACAGGCTCGATGGGTTCCGGCTCGACGGGCACGGCAGCGGCAGCGCGGCCGAAAACGGGCAACGCGACGGGGACGGATGCTCAGGCTCAGGCCACGAATCCGGCGCTCGACCCGCCCGCAACCAACGCCGCCGGAATGCCCGCGCAGAACCCGACCAGTGGCGCCCCCGACAACTCACGCGTGAACGCGCGTGACAAGGATTCCAAGGCGCTCACGCCCATGGATCAGGGCGGCAGCGAAGCGGACCGCAACATCACGCAGCAGATCCGTCAGGCCGTCGTGAAGGACGGTTCGCTGTCGTTCACCGCCAAGAACGTCAAGATCATCACCATCAACGGCAAGGTGACGTTGCGCGGGCCGGTCAAGTCGGACGCAGAACGCGCCTCGATCGAGGCGGCCGCGAAGAGCGCCGCCGGCGTGACTCAAGTCGACAATCAACTCGAAGTGAAGAAGTAAAGGTTCAATCATGTCAAAATCAGTAATCGGTATTCTCGAAAGCGAAGCTCAGGCCGACCGCCTCGTCGCGGATCTGCAAACGAGCGGCGTCCCTTCTTCACAGATCTCCGTGCTGTTCCCCGACAAGCGTGGAACCAAGGACTTCGCTCATGAGCACAACACCAAGGCACCCGAGGGCGCGGTGGCTGGCGTCGGTGCGGGCGGCGTGATCGGCGGCACGCTTGGCCTGCTCGCGGGCATCGGCGCGCTCGCCATCCCGGGTGTCGGCCCGTTGATTGCGGCCGGCCCGCTCATGGCGGCGCTCAGCGGCGCGGCTGCCGGCGCGACGGTCGGCGGCGTGGCCGGTGCACTCGTGGGTCTCGGCATTCCTGAAATCGAAGCCAAGACCTACGAAGGCAAGATCCACGGCGGCAACTTGTTTATCGCCGTGCATGTCGAGAACGGTGACGCGGAGAAGGCGACCAAGGCCTTGTTCGAGAAGCACCACGCTCACGATATCTCGGTTACGGGCGATTCGTCCGTGCCGAAGCCGCCCAAGGCGTGAACACGAGTGGGCTCGCGTCGCCGGTTGACGTGAGCCCACTGCTCGCTCCCTTTGCACCTAGCGCGAGGGAGTGCACTGCTGAGACCTCAACCCGCCGGAACCGGCTTGAGGTCGCTGACGGCGGGCCCCGTAAGCACCTTGCCGTGGCAGTCGAATCGCGAACCGTGGCACGGGCAATCCCACGACTTTTCGGCGGAGTTCCAGGCGACCACTCCACCCAAGTGCGGACACGTTGCCGAGAGCTCGTGTCGTGAACCCGCTTCGTCCACGTAGACCGCCACGCGACGAACGCCGCGGCGGATCACAGCGCCTTCGCCGCGCGCGATCTCGTCGGCACTGGCAACGTCCGCGGGCGCAAGCCAATCCGAGTATTGCGCGGCCGTATTCAAGTTCTCTTGAATGAAGCTCGAGATGGCACTCGCAGACTTGGGCTTCCGCTTGGGGTCGTAGAGCTCTGCGAACGGGTGGCTCACTCCGCCGATCAGATCTGCGATGAGTTCGGCCGAAAGCGCGCTGTATGTCATGCCATTGCCGGAGAAGCCGGTCAGAATGAGCACACGCTCTTGGCCTGGGTTTTTGCCGATGAAAGCAATGCCGTCGCTGGGCTCGAACACCTGACCCGACCACTGACAGGCAATCTGTCCGACCGACGGGAAGTGTTCGCGTGCCCAGGTTTCCAGTCGTGGAAAATTCTTTTCGGCGTCTCCGTCTTGCCCAACACGATGGTCTTCGCCCCCAACGATCAAAACTGGGCGATCGGTGTCGGCATCTACTCCGACGCGCACGTAGTGGTAGGGGTCGTCCATGTCCCAGGCCAGAGTGGGCGGGGTGTCGGTGGCCTCGAAGGCGATGGCGTAGGTCCGGTAAGCCGCTTGCTTGGTGTGCATGGCCGCCACGTCATTGACGGGGCTATGCGTCGCGACGACGACGTGCCCAGCGCGGATGCGCTTGCCCTGCGTGGTGGTGAGCGTTACCTCCGCAGAGCTGCTCTCGTCGAATTCATTGACCGTGACTGGCGCGAACAGTTGCACGCCTCTTTGCTTCAGGGCTTTGACCACCCCGGCCAGGAACTCCAGCGGCTCGAACTGCGCTTGCTGAGCTACGCGCAACGCCGGTCCGTCGGCCGCGGCCAGGGGCGCGCGGCGCACGAGCTCACACTTCAGACCGGCGTCCGTGGCGGCGCTGTACTCGCGCGCCAAATCTTTCTCTTGGTCGGCATTGCCGGCGCACAGAAAACCATCGACCCGACGGAAACCGCAATCGATGTCATAGGCGTTCACGACACGCTCCAAGTGCGCGATGCCCCGCATGTGACTCGAGGCAATCAGCTTTGCCGCGTCTTCACCATGCATGCTGGCAAGCTCGAAGTAGCGGTGGTCGAGAATCGCGGAGAGATGCGCGGTGGTCGCGCTCGTGTCGCCGGCGCCGACGTGCGCTCGGTCCACGACGACCACGGAACGGCCGCGCTCGGCGAGCTCGAGCGCGCATAGCAAACCGGCCATGCCCGCGCCCACCACGCACACGTCCGCGCTGATATCAGCGTCCAACGGCCGAGTGTGGAGTGACTCTGCCAGAGCCGAGGCGTGCCAAGGCGATCGATGGTCGATTAGGGCGGGGCGTGTGGCGTCGGTAGCGTTGTGCTTAGGCATCGGCCCGCGTGATGCAAAGCTCGGGCCCTCGTTTCCGAGAACCCGCGAAGGTCCGCGCGCCGATTCGCCACACTACAGGCGCCAGGTCCCGCGGCACTCTCTTTGCACCCTGGTACAGTCTGGCCCTTTCATCCAGTTTGAGCTTCGCGCAGTGGTTGGCGCTGGGCGGGGTGCTGTTGCTCGCGTTGAGCTTCACGTCCGCCTACGTGCAACGCATGCCGATCTCGAGCTCAACGCTCTATCTGTTGCTCGGCATCGTTTTGGGGCCGCGCATGTTGGGCTGGGTGGAGTTGCGGGTCGAACCAGGCGGGGTGTGGTTCGAGCGTTTGACCGAGGTTGCCGTGTCGGTCGCGCTGTTCATCAGCGGGCTCAAGTTGCGGCTGCCCATGCGCAACGCGGCGTGGTCGCCCGTGTTTTTACTGGCCGGGCCGCTGATGCTGATCTCGGTGGCCGGCGTCGCGCTCTTCAGCCACGGCGTGCTCGGCTTGAGTTGGCCGGCCGCATTGCTGTTCGGCGCGGTCCTTGCGCCAACCGACCCTGTGCTGGCGAGCGCCGTCTCGGTCGATCATGCCGCGGACCGCGACCGCGTAAAGTATGCCTTGTCGGGTGAGGCAGGGCTCAACGACGGCACTGCGTTTCCGTTCGTGCTCTTGGCCCTGCATTGCCAAGAATTTCGAGGCAAAGGTTGGTCGTGGCTCTGGCAGTGGGCGGCGCTGGATCTGATTTGGGCGGTTGGGGCGGCGCTGGTGGTGGGGTACCTGCTCGGCCTCACTCTCGGCCGGCTGGCGATTCGGCAACGCAGCGAGCAGCGCGACACCGAGGCCCCCAGCGACTTTGCGGCCCTGGCGCTGATTGCACTCGCGTACACGGCGGGCACGTTGCTTCACGCACTCAGCTTCTTGGCTGTGTTTGCGGCCGGCGTGGGCCTGCGCCGGGCGGAGGTGGGCATCGTCAAAGCGACGCCGCATCCCGATCTCGCGCAGCGCCGAGAACGAGTGGTCGAGCGTGAAGGAGAGCACGGCGGAGAGCGCGAGACGATGACGCATCCGCCCGCAGAGCACCTCGTGGCCGCCCACGTGGGGGCGGAGGAACTCCAAGCGCCCGCGATCGCTGCAGGCGTGCTAGTCGACCAAACCATCTCTTTTGGCAGCACGGTCGAACGAACCCTCGAGCTGCTGCTCGTCACGCTCGTGGGCGTGGCGGTAGGCACGTATTGGGATTGGCGCGCGCTGCCGGTCGCGGCGCTGCTCTTCTTCGTGTTGCGGCCGGTCGCGACGTACTCGATGTTGTCCCGAACCCACACGTCCCCGTTGCAGCGCTGGCTAATTGGCTGGTTCGGGATCCGCGGCATCGGTAGTTTGTACTACTTGGCGTACGTCCAAAACCACGCGCCAGAGGGCCAGAACATCAGCGAGCTCGTGGGGATCACTGTCTCGGTCATCAGCTTGAGCATCTTGCTGCATGGCAGTTCGGCCACCCCGCTCCTTTCGTTTTACCAGCGGCAGAAGGAGTTTCGGCAGCGCCGTAAGGAGCTGCGACGCCGAAGCGCTACGGCGACGGGCGAAATGTCACGACGGTAACGCCGCTGGCCCTAGTACCGCGAGCCTCGTCTGACGAGCGCGGCGTCTCGGCGATTCAGCGTAGGCCGCGTGACGGCACAGCGCCCGTGTTACTCGGGACCGTCGGCACGCGGTTGCGGTAATGCCATGCGCTCCAGCCCAGGGCCGCCGTCAAGCCCAGCGCGAGGGCAATGCCCAGGCGCCGTCGTTGCCAACGGGGGGTTACGGGCGCGAGCGGTCGATTCGAAGGCTGATTTGGATCGCTCAGGTCTGTCATTGGCTTGCTGCGCTCCGCTCGGCGTTCACCACATCCGAAACATCCCCGGGTCAGCGCGCCTCACCGAAATGCAGTTAATACGCCAAATGCCTGGGTGAAATGACTAGCCAATTGGCTTCTATCGGTTGCAAATTGGAGATGATTCCTCGTGCAAGGAATCATCGTCATTCGAACATCGAATCACCAGACACCCAGTGACGCGGGGCCCTCCAAGCCGTAGGTTGGGTGCCCGCCGCCCGCGCGCAAGCCGCCAATGCCCGCTGACTACTCGCAAATCGCCGAGCGATTGTTGACGCAATTTGCAGTCGACGGTGTCACGGCCGAAACGTGCGCGGCGGCGGTAGGCAGCGTCCATCAAGAGCTGCACTGCAGGCTCGCGCCGCTCGTGGGCGCGGCGGGAATGAGCGCTCTGCTCGCGCGCAGCGTCAGGGTCACGTGCCGCGCGTTTCCCGCGCTCCTCGAATTTCCTTCCGGAACGCTAGGCGAAAGCACCAATGCGGGAGAGCAGCTCGGGTTGCTGCTGTGCAAAATGCCTCATGCCCAAGCATGGAAAGCAGCGACAGCGCTGTATGCGAATTTACTAGGCCTCACCAGTAGCTTGATCGGTGAGCGCCTCGTGTTGATGGTACTAAAACGCGCGTTCGCGAGCGTCGACGTGAGCGCGCAGCAGGAGTCTGAGTCATGAACGGTAAGGTCCCTATTCGCGCGTTGCCTTCGGGCGTCCCCGGGCTGGACGACGTACTCGGCGGAGGGATCCCGGAATTCTCGCTCACGCTCGTCGTGGGCGGTCCAGGCTGTGGAAAGACCACGCTGGGGCATCAAATCATGTTCGCGAACGCCAGCGCCGAACGGAAGGCGCTATTTTTCAGCATCATTGGCGAGCCCCCGATCAAGGTGCTCCGTTATCAGCAACAGTTTTCGTTCTTCGACCCGGCCAAGGTGCAAGAGTCGATTCGCTTCATTCACTTGGGTCAAGAAGCGGAGCAAGGCGGGCTGGCCGAGGTGCTCGAGCGCATCATCCAAGAGGTGGACGAATCGGATCCTGGCATCGTAGTGGTCGACTCGTTTCGCTCGATGCTGAGGCGAACGCTGCTTTCGCCGACCGGAGAAATGGAGCTGCAAGACTTCATGCAGCGCCTCGCGTTGCACCTGACCAGCTGTGAAGCCACCACGTTCCTGTTGGGAGAATACGGGGTCGGCGAGTACGATAGCTCTGTCTTTACCGTAGCGGACGGGATCGTTTGGCTCGACCAAGCGGTTGACCGCAATTCGGTGGTGCGCAAGCTGCGCGTGCAGAAGATGCGCGGGCAAGCACAAATCCCTGGCTTGCACACCATGCGCATCACCAGCGACGGGGTCAGCGTCTTCCCGAGGATTTTGAAGCCCGACCAGCCGGTTGCTGGTCATCGACCGCTCGATGACCGGGTCACGACGGGCGTGCCGGCGCTGGATGAAATGACGGGGGGCGGGATCCCGCGAGGGTACGCGGTGCTCGTCGCTGGCCCGTCCGGTTCCGGCAAGACGGTGCTTTCCAACTGGTTCATTCGAGCTGGCGCCGAACGTGGGGAGCCGGGGGTGATCGCCGTCTTCGAAAAGCGCCCGAACGACTACTTGGCCACGACGACGCACGGGGTCGAACTCGACACCCTGGTTGCGGAGAAAAAGGTCGAAATCCTCTACATTCGCCCGCTCGATCTGTCGATTGACGAAACGCTGACCGCGCTTCGTGAGGCCGTGCTGCGCATCGGCGCCAAGCGCGCGGTGATCGATTCTCTATCCGGCTTGGAGCTCGCGCTCGCTCCGACCTTTCGGGACGACTTCCGTGAATCGCTGTACCGCATGGTCGGCGCTCTGACGGGCATGGGCGTCACGGTGATGTCGACGGTCGAAATGCCGGATCGCTACGCGAGCCTGGAGTTCAGTCCGCATGGCATTGCGTTCTTGAATGACGCGGTGATCATTCAGCGCTACATCGAATTGGACGGCACGCTGTCACGGGCCATTTCCGTCGTCAAAGTTCGGGGCAGCGACCACAGCAAGGCGTTGTGCGAGTACGAGATAGGAGCGAACGGGCAGATAATCATCGGCAGGGTGTTGCAGGGCTATCAAGGCCTACTCACCGGTGCGCCACGACCGCTGGAGGATCACGATGGGACCGAAAGAGTTCTTTCCTGAAACGCCGAGCCAGCCGCACGCGAGCGTCCTGCGGGACCAGCTAGACGCGAACGAGCAGCTCCTCCTTGCCGCTCTGAGGGCGCAAGAAGAGGCCGAAGAGGCGCGCTCGGGACGAATCGTCGCACAAGACGAAAGTGACGAGCTGCGCGCGACGGCACAACTTCGTGAGCGCATGCTCGGCATCGTCGGTCATGATCTGCGCAATCCGCTGAACACGATGGTCGTTGCGGCCGAGCTGCTGGCTTCCGGAAAACACCCGGAAAAGAGTGCGTGGTTCGCCAGCCGGATCATCGAGAGTGGTCGGCGTATGGCGCGCATGATCGACCAACTGACGAGTTTCACCCGGGCACGGGTGGGCGGGGGCCTGCTACTGGATCTGGCAGAATGCGACTTGGCGCGCATCTGCTGGAACGTGGTCGAGGATCTCAAGCTCAGTACGGGTTTGCCCATCCAACTCGCCGCCGCGGGAGAACTGAGGGGCGTTTGGGACGAAGATCGAGTGACCCAAGTACTATCGAACCTGATCACCAACGCGCTCGACCACGCAGCCCCGGGTACGCTCGTTCGTGTGAACGCGAAGGAGAAGGGCGAGCATGTCGTCGTCGAAGTGGGTAACGAGGGCCTGTGCATTCCGGTAGAGCTTGCCCAGTCGATCTTCAGCGCCTTTCGGCGGGCTGAGTCAGCGACCTCGCGGGGAACGAAACACCTGGGTTTGGGCTTGTTCATCAGCAGCGAGATCGCCTTGGCTCACGGCGGTACGCTCGCCGTGGTGAGTGGCGAAGGCCGCACGACCTTCACTTTGGAACTACCGCGCCGCCGGCCAACTCAAGTCGGCGAGCCCTGATTCGCGCAAACGCCACGCTTGAGGCAAGCCGGCACGCATCGTGTCGCACCGAGTCGGCCAGCGTGAGGCGTGGGCGCGCGCTCCGGCGGTGCCAAGCGTCAAAATCGGCGCTGCGCCGCCCGGAGTCCACGCGGCACGGATCTTGTAGTGGATGCGGCCCATCGGCGCCTCGAAGCACCTCGAGACCGCTCGCCGATTGATCCCGCAATCCATCCTTGGAGCACCGCATGACTGACACGACGAGCCCCGACGCTGCAGAAGCATTGCCGAGCGAAGCCCCGCTCGGCATCGCAGAGCCCGCCATCGAGGCCCCCGCCCCCCAGGCGCGCGCGAAAACCAAGGGCGTCGCCGATATCGTGTTCGTCGTCGACATCAGCGGCAGCATGGCGCCCTGTATCGATGCTCTACGCAAGAACATCGAAGCATTCATCGATTCGCTCAGCCACGGCGACGGAAACAGCGTGGCGCCCGTGCGCGACTGGCGCGGCAAAGTGGTCGGCTACCGCGACATCGAGTCAGCCGAGAGTGAAGGCTTGCCATGGGTCGTGGACAACGCCTTCGTGAGGGACGTGAGCGCCCTCAAGGCGCAGCTCGCGGCGTTGAAGGCGGAGGGCGGCGGCGACGAGCCCGAGTCACTTTTGGACACGTTGTTCAAGGTTGCTTCGATGCCGGCGACTCCCAAGGGGGCGCAGACCGAAGAGGCGGACAAGTGGAGATACCGCAGTGACGCCGCGCGCGTGGTCATCGTGTTTACTGATGCGTCTTTCAAAGAGACCATGAGCCTGCCGGAGGCCAAGGGCGGCTCGCTGCAAGACGTTGCCAACGTGGTCATGGCAAATCGGATTATCTTGAGCCTTTTTGCGCCAAATTTCGAGGGCTATGACCGCCTGAGTCAAATCGACAAGTCGGAATGGGAGACGGTCGAATTCGAAGGCTTGAGTCCGCAAGAGGCGCTCAAGAAGTTCACCTCCGACCCCGTGAACTTTCGCAACACGCTCAAACAGCTCGCGGCCAGCGTCTCTCGCTCCGCCGAGACCGTGGCGCTCTAGCGCGCCGCCGTCATGGCGAAGAAGCTCAAAGTTGGCGACACCCTTCACGGCTATCGCATCGTGAAGGTGTTCGGGCCGGGAATGATGGCCATCTCCTATGCCGCGCTCGGCCCCGGAGGTGAAAAAGTATTCTTCAAGCAGTACAAATCCCCGGCGCCGACCGTGGTCTGGTATCCGGCGTATCTGGCCTACCAGAAGGAGCTGGGGGCGCGCGTGCGCAGCGGGCGGGCCGCGCACTTCGCGGTCCGTCAGCTAGACGCCTTCGAGGCGGTTTGGGGTGGCCCGTGCTACTTCCAGGCTTACGAGTTCGTCGAACGCGGCGGCGACTTGCAGCAGATGCTCGACGCAGAGCGCGAGCGGCACCGCTCCACGAAGGTCGCGCCGATTCGCGATCCGGCCGTTTGGGCTCGCCATGTGACCTGGGCAAAGGTGCTCACGGCCGGCATCGCCGCGCTGCATGAATCGCAGATCGTGCATGCCGATTTGAAGCCGGCCAATGCCTACCTCGTGGAAGACTCGAGCCTGAGTGCGGGCTACCAGCTCAAGCTGATCGATATGGATTTCTCGCTCTTGGCGGATCGGAAAGCACCGTGGCACGGCTTTCAAGGTTACGTCGGCACCGACAACTATCGCTCTCCCGAGCACCTGACTCGCGGCGCTGTGCCCAGCCCCGCTTCGGATGTGTTCACTTGCGGTTTGATCTTGTACGAGCTGCTCGCGGGGGAGCACCCATATTGGCGTGATGACCAGGCAGAGTATGGCGCGCTGGTCAAAGCCTACGCCGCAAAGCCCCCCGCATTGCTCGGCGCGCTTTCGCCCGCACTCAACGCCGAGGTAAGCGCGCTGCTCTATCGCTGCTTGTCACCGGACCCAGCGGCCAGACCGACGGCCGCCGCATTGCGTGATGCCTTGAACGGCCGCGGTAAGGTCGAGCCGGCCAAGAAATCGCGGCCCGCGGCGGGTCCGGTCGCGGCCGCGCCGCCAACCGGGAGAGGAGAGCCGCTGATCTCCGACGGAATCGAGCTGGTGAGTGCGACCGGCCGAACGCTCCAGATCGGCGTGCGCACCGAGTTGGGCAAGGCGGTGGTGCGGCAGCTCGGCGCCGAGGGAGAATACTGGGACACTCGGCAATGCGTGCTGGAGCGCGGCGCTCGGCGACAATGGGTCGTCTCGCCCATCACGGGCAGCGTGAACGACACGTTGGTCAACGGAAAAACGCTGAGCGGCCCGCGCGCCCTCGTTCAGGGGGACGTGATTGCCGTAGGCCGTCAAGACAAAGGCGTGCTCAAACTGCCACTCACCGCACGGCGGCGTTGAGCCGTGTCTGAAGACGTCGAAAAGTCCGACCGCGCCGTCGACCCCTCGCCCGAGCCAGCGCCGCTTGCCGATGTGGTCGAGGTACGCGAACTGGACTGGCAGACCATTCGCCGCGCGGTCGACCCGCAAGGGATACGCGCTCGCCTGCGCTCCGCCGTGGAACGGATGGAAGCGTTGCTGGATCGCGCGGGCGGCCCGGGACTCTTGTTCGACTCCGAGCGAGCCAACGAAGCCGACCGTGCGATCCGCGTCTCCACGCAGGAAAACGCGGGCCCACTGTGGATCATCGGCGACTTGCACGGTGATCTGCTGGCGCTCGAGGCGGCACTCGCGCTGATCCGCCAGCGCGCGACAGAGCAGGTGCTGCCGCCGCCCCGAATCATCTTTCTCGGTGATTTCTGCGATGACGAGGGCCTTGGTCTGGAGGTGCTCGTACGACTCTACGAGCTCATCGCCGAAGCGCCCGAGCTCGTTTGCGTGATCGCGGGCAATCACGACGAGGCGCTTTCGTATGATGGAAGGCGCTTCGCCTCGAGCGTCTCGCCCTCGGACTTTGCCGACTTTTTGAACGCGAACCTTGCCCACGAGTGGATCGTTCGCGCCGGAAAATTAGCCGTGCGCTTGACGGCGCACGTGCCACGCGCGCTCTTCTTTCCGGACGGGCTGCTGGTCGCTCACGGCGGTTTTCCACTGGTCGACCTGCATTCGGCGCTGGCCGAAACCGGCAATTGGAACGACCCGGCGTGCTTGTCCGATTTCGTGTGGGCGCGCATGCACCCCAAGGCGCGCCGCAAAATGCCGAACCGCTTCTCGCGCGGCAGTCAATTCGGTTACGAAGACTTTGCCGAGTTTTGCGCGCTCAGCGCACGCTTGGGTCGGCCCGTCACGCATTTGGTGCGCGGGCACGATCACGTCGAAGAGCGCTACGCGATCTACCCAGCCTATCGGGCTCACCCCGTGCTGACGACCGTGGCTCTCTCTCGCCGACTCCCTCGCGAGCGCTTCGGAGCCTACGAGCGCGCTCCCACTGTGGCGCTCGTGGTTGCCGGATCACTGCCGCAGGTCCACCGGTTGTTCATCCCCGCGAGCATCGTCAACGAGGTATTCCCGCCGCTCGAGAGCGAAAGCGACCGCAGCGCCGACGACCCCGAGAGTGCAACGCCATGAGCGTGGTCCTGCGCTGCCCGAACTGCGGAACCACGCGGGAAACCCCCGGTGAATGCGAGGCCTGTCGCGAGGCAACCGTCCGTTACTTCTGCACGAATCATACGCCCGGCATTTGGATTGCCGAGCGCACGTGCCCGACCTGCGGAACACGCTTCGGCGAACGCGCACGCTCGGTTCCGGTGCCGGCGCCGGTGGTCGCGTTGCGCTCGCCGACCCCGGCCCGGAAATCCGCGCCCGTTTCCGTTCCTGGCCCTGCGTCCGCACCTAGGCGCGCGCCGCGACCTCGCGCCGAAACGCCACGCTCCGGTGCTCCGCCGCCAACGGACGAAGAACTCGAGTCGAGCGGGGCGTATCTCGCGCCCTGGCAGCGGGCGTTGAGCGCGGTCCTCGAGGCTCGCCGTTCGGCGATCGTGGCGCGCCGCGGAGATCTGCCGGCCGTCGGCTTGGGCGGCTGCTTGCGGCGCTTGTTGCTCACCGCGCTGTTCTTGATTCTGGCACTCGGCACTGCGATCTTCTTTTTCGGGCGAGCGCTGCTCAGCGGTCTTCAGCCCTGACTCCGCCTCCTTGCGGCTCGCTTGCGTGCTAGCCTCGGCCGATGCCAACACGAGCGAGCGGTGCGGAAGCCGCGCCGAGCCTGCAAGAAGTGATGCCTGAGCGGGAACAGCCCGATCGGTACCTGGCAGAGAACATTCCGGTGCAGATCTGGACGGCGCTGCCGACTGGCCACCTCGACTATGTCACCGAGCAGACCGCGAGCAACTTGGGATTGACCGCGCAAGAGTTACTGCGTGATGGCTGGCAGAACGTGGTTCATCCGGAAGATCTGGCGCTCGCGGTTCAACGCTGGCTGCATGCGTTGAGCACCGGTGACGTCTACGAGGTGGAATTTCGGCTCAAGCTCGCGAGTGGCGTGTACGCATGGCATCTGGCGCGTGCCGTCGCTCAGCGCGGTCCAGACGGCAACATCGCACGCTGGCTCGGTACGAACACGAATATCGACGAACAGCGCGAAGAGCGAAGACGCGTGCAGGCCTTGCTGGACGAAGTGGCCGCCCAAGCACACGAACAAGCCCTCGCGCTCGACGCTTTGCGCCGAGAGAAGGCGGCGGCGCAGGCGCGCATCGCCGAACTCGAGGCGCAGCTCCGCACGCAATGAAACCACTGGCAACCAATTGGCACGACGTCGCTGTCGCCAAGCTGACGAGTGTGATGGGCCCAACCGTCGGCCAACACCTCGCGAGTTCGGTGCTGGAAGAGCTCGGCCTCGAATCGCTCTCTTCGGCCGACGAGCTGCGGCGTTTTGCGACCGCGCTCAAGACCCGCGGCGGCTTCGCCTCTGCAGTCGCGGCGCTCTTGACGCTGCACGCGGCGATGTACGACGGCGCCGAGCGTCGCAGCGCCTAGCGGCAGGGGATGGGGCGCTCGCGCTCCCGCCACGCACCTCACAGCCGCTCCGTGTTCCGCGCGATCGTCGAGCAGGGCGGAGGCGAGCACGAACAGCAGCGTGACCGGCAGACGCCGCGGTCGAAACATGCCCGACGTGGCCAGGCAATCAGCGAACTCCGGCAACGGCCCTGGTCGAGCGAAGTGGCATTTTGCCTTATCGCCGCGCGCCGAGCCTGATGTACGCTACGCGCACAGGGCATCTTGAAATCGACTCGGTTGCTGTTCTTTGCGCTTCTGCTTTGGTCCAGTGTTGGCTTCGCGGCAAAGAAACGCGAGCCCCAAGACTATGGTGGGCCTCCGCCGCCAAAAGTCGGTCCCACGTTGCTGTGGGCTCCGCGGGTGGCGTTGTTTCCGCTCTGGCTCGTGAGCGAGTACGTGCTTCGCCAACCCACGGGCGCGCTGGTGCGCGTGGCGGAGAAGAACCAATGGCCGGATGAGGTGATCGCGTTCTTCACCTTCGGTGAGCGCCGCAACGTCACGCTGTTCCCCTCCGCGCTGTTCGACTTTGGGTTGAAGCCGAGCGTAGGCTTCAACCTCGGCTGGAAGTACTTTCTGGCAGAGCCGAATACCTTGAACGTGCACTTTGGTACGTGGGGGCCCGACTGGGTGGCGATCAGCGCGAACGATCGATACTCGCTCAGTGACAAGCAGACGATTGGCGTCAGTGGTTCATTCGTGCGCCGACGCGACTTGCCGTTCTTCGGCATGGGGCCGCGCAGCCCGAGTGATCCTCGCTATCGCTACCAAGCGATGAAGTCCGAGCTCTCGCTCGACTACCAGAACGATTTTTGGCGGGCTAGTTCGTTCGTGGCGCGCACGGGCATGCGCACGCTGAGCTTCGGCGAGCGCGGTTGTTGCGCCGAGCCCGAACTCTCGGCTGCCGTGGATCGCGGGGATGTGCCGGCACCGCCCGGCTATCGTGATGGCTACGTCGCCGAGTTCCAGTCGTTGGCCGTCGCGCTCGATTCCCGGCGACCCGATCCGCACAACGGAACCGGCGTTCGCATCGAAGCGCAAGGCACGGCTGTGTTTGCGCCCAAAGGTCAGTTCGAGCGTCGCGCGTGGGTCGCCTATGGCGGTGGCGCGGGTGTCGCGCTCGATCTCTGGAAGCGGCGCATCGTGAGCCTGGGCGTGCGAGCGGACTTCACCGATCCATTGATCGGGACGATCCCGTTTCCCGACCAAGTGTCCCTCGGTGGCTTTCAGCCGATGCGCGGCTTCTTACCCGGCCGTTTGATCGACCGCAGCGCCGCGGTGGCCACGCTGCAATACACGTGGCCAGTCTGGGTTTACCTGAACGGCATCGTGCAAGTAGACGTCGGCAACGTGTTCGGTCCGCATCTCGATGGCCTCACACCCGACCTGTTTCGCATGAGCACGGCCGTCGGCGTTCGCTCGAACGGCTCTCCCGAGTCGGGGTTCGAAGTCACCATAGCCGGCGGAACCGACCCTTTCGAGCAGGGCTTCCGCTATTCGTCTCTCCGTCTCGTGTTGGGGTCGCACCATGGTTTCTGAACGATTCAGGCGTTCCGCACGCAGGCTCACGGCATGCGCACTCACGGCCGGCGCGCTCGCGGCTTGCGCGCATGACCCACGACAATTTGCCCTGCGCGCACCCGTGCTGCGCGACCAAGATCTGGACCCGGTGAAGATTGACTGCCCAGAGGCGAAGCCCGCCAAACCAGGCGTCGAGGCCGCGGCGTGTACACCCGAGCCGTACGAATCGTCCTTCGCTTGGGACGCGGCGGACATGTCGATCTTTCGCCCGATGTCCAAGTTCTTTCAGGTCGAAAGCTACGGAGAGGCCGAGAACGTGAACGCGTTCGACGAAGTGGCGGACTCGAGCTGGTTCGTCAACCGCATCGGCGCCCGCCCGATGTCGACCGAAGAGGTGGCCGTCGGCTTCTGCAGCGACGGCCCGGTGATCGAGGGCGGGGAAGCCGGAGATGGCAGCTGGCTCATCGATCACGGCAAGGACAACGGAGCCAATCCGGGCTTCCGCGTCCGGGTCAAGGGCACGAAGTACATGCTCAAGACCGACGACACGCAGGCCGAGCGAGCCACCGCTGCCGCTGCCATCGCGGCCCGTTTCTACTATGCGTTCGGTTGGTGGGCCCCGTGCGATAGCGTCGTGTACTTCAAGAAGTCCACGCTCAAGCTGAAGGAAGGCCTAACCATCAAAGCCAACGTTGGCCCTCCCAAGAAGTTCGATGGAAAGCTGCTCGACAAGCTGCTCTCGGCCACTAGCCGTCGTGGCGAGCTGTATCGCGCCGTCGCCTCTCGCTGGTTACCCGGTGAAGCGATTGGCCCGTTCACTTACGAAGGCACGCGCGACGACGATCCGTCCGATACCGTCAAACACGAAAATCGCCGCGACCTACGCGGCGCGCGGGTGCTTGCCGCGTGGCTCAATCACTTCGACGCACGCGAACAGAACACGATGTCGACGTGGATGCCCCTCGATCCCAAAAATCCCAAGAGCGAAGGCCACGTCCGCCATTGGTACATCGACCTCGGTGATTCGTTCGGCAGCGAGTGGGTCGTCGATGGCTTCTCGCGCCGTCTCGGTCACTCCTTCTTGCTCGACTTCAACCACATCGGTGAAGACTTCATCTCGCTCGGCACCATCAAGCGCCCGTGGGACGACGCTCACCGCACCCCGGGCGCGGAGAATTTCGGCTATTTCAACACCGGTCACTTCGACCCGGACGAATGGCACAGTGAGTATCCGAATCCCACGTTCGGGCGCCTGACCGAGCGTGATGGCGCGTGGGCGACTCGCATCATCGCCCACTTCACCCCTGAGCACGTCCGCGCCGCGGTCGAAGTCGGCAACTTCACCAACCCCGCGCATACCGACTTTTTGACGCGCGTGCTGCTCATTCGCCAGCGGGTATTGCTGGCGCGCTACTTCTCCAAGCTCTCCCCCCTGGGCGACGCGCGCCTCGAAGGCCGACGCTTCTGCGCGACCGATCTGGCTCGCAGCACGAACACCTTCCCCGTAAATTCCTTCCACTACAGCGCGACCCTGACCCGCGGCAAAGCCGACCCGGTCGACATCGGCGTCAACGTCGCGGCCCAGGGCGATACGTGCGTGCCCCTCCCGCCGGCGTCGCTCGACGCCACGCTTTCCGACAACGCCCCCGAGCGCTACGTGGTCCTCCGAATCAAAAACGGCGTCGCTCCGGGTCCGCTCGTTGCTCACTTCTACGACTTGGGGGCCGAGCGGGGGCTGCGTTTGGTGGGCCTGGAGCGGCCCGGGTCTTAGCGTTCTTTGGCCGGGGCCTCGCGCTCGACGGCTTCGGCACGGAAGGCCGCCCGCAGGTAAATCTCCGCGATTTCTGACTCGTCGAGCAGAGCGACGACGCGCCCTTCGGCGTCGACGATCGGCAGCTCGCGCAGCTCGTTTTGCAGCATGCGTTCGCTGGCGACGCGCAAGTCGTCGTCTGGGCGAACCGAGATCGGGGGCTCGCTCAGATCAGCGGCCAGCGTCCAGCGCGCGTCGGCGACCTCGCCGGCCGCGCCTCGCAGCAAGCCTGAGCGAATCATGCCGAGCAAGCGGCCGCTTTCGTCCACGATGGGGAAGATTTCTTGGTGCGAGGCCTGCGCGACGCCAGCCTCGACTTGGCTCGACGAGGTGTCGGGCCGAAAGCACACGAGGGGCTCGTTTTCGCGCATCAGCTCTCGCACGCGCATGCCGCGTAGCACGTCCAGCACGAGCGCATCGCGGTGGATGGGCGAATCACGCAGCGTCGATACTTGCGCCGAGTAGAGCGCACGATGGCGTAGCGCCACGAACGCGATGCCCTGGGCGAGCATTAGCGGCACGAGCAAGTCGTAATTGCCGGCCAGCTCACAGACGAGCACCAGCGCGCTCAACGGTGCATGAGCGATGCCCCCGTAAAACGTGCCCATTCCCACCAGCGCAAAGGCACCGAACGAGATCCGCGGGTCGTGTAGCAGGTAGCCCGCGGCACGCCCGAACGCGCCGCCCAATAGCCCGCCGATCGCGAGCGAAGGCGCAAAGTCACCCGCGCTGCCACCGCTACCGATCGTGATCGACGAGGCGAGCAACTTGGCGAATGCCAGCGCAACCAACCAACCAACGGCGGCCCAGCCCTCGGGTAGCCACGGCGACCCGGAAATCGCCATTTGAACGGCCCCGTAACCACCGCCCAGCAGGCCGAGCCCTTGACCCGGCGCGCCGAGGTGCTGCCCGACCAATGCAATCACCGGCGTGCACAGAGCGCCAAGCAGCAATCCACCGATCGCGGGTTGCGCCCAAAGCGGCACGGGCAAGCGACGGAAGAACTGGGATAGGCCTTGGTAGACCTTCAGGAACAGTACCGAGGCCGCGGCGACGATTAGTGCTAGCAGCAAAAATAGCGGCAGGTGGGCCGGCACGAAGGGAAAGCGCGGCACGTGCGCAAAAAGCGTGCTCTCGCCGAAAATCGAGATGATCACCGAGTACGCAACGACACTGGCCAAGACGGCAGGGATCAAGGCGTCGGACTCGAAGCCATCGCGATACAGCACCTCGACCGCGAGCAATGCCGCCCCCAGCGGCGTACGAAAGACGGCAGAGATACCGGCGGCGACCCCCGCGACCATCAGAACACGGCGTTCGCGCGTGCTGACGTGCAACACGCGACCGACCAGCGTGCCGAGAGCGCCACCGATTTGCATCGTGGGTCCTTCACGCCCACCTGCGCCGCCGGTGCCCAGCGTGAACATCGAAGCCAATGCCTTCACCCAAATCACTCGTCGACGGATGCGACCACCATGGTGATGAAAGGCCTCAATCATCGCGTCGCCACCGCCGCCGCGCGTCTCGGGGGCTAGCCGCGTGATCAAACCGCAGGCGAGTCCGCCGAGTCCCGGGAGCAGCACGAGGAGCCATGGCCGGAAGGCGTGTGCCCCGGCCCCAGCCGCAAAGGTTTCACCGTCAGCCCGCAGGGGGATGTAGCCAGCCAGCTCTTCGAGCACGGCCCGCGTGAAGTATTCCAGACCCGCGAAAAAGGCGGCCCCCGCCAGCCCCGCGGCGACGCCTACCGCGGCCGCGTGCAACAGCGTGCGCCCGACGATGCGCAGATCGAGCGGCGCATTGTTGGCGATGGTCTCGAGCGCCGGGCGAGGCAGCTTCGAAAGCGCTCGCAGGCGCAGTCTGAGCACTTCGGAGAGACGTTGCCTGACCATGGGGTCAGCTTATAGCGAACTCCGCTCATCGAGGTGCTGGGCAATGCCTGGAGTCACGAGCCCTTCGCCGGGGCGAGATGCCACAGGAAGAAGTTAGACAACCGTAGTAATGTTCGCATGTGACCATGGAACGAGTGGAGCCGAGCGGCGAACGGGGCTCTCCGAGCTTCGAGCAGAATACGGCTCAGCGCTTCCGATTACTGGTCGAGAGCGTCAAAGACTACGCGATCTTCATCCTCGACACGGACGGCCGGGTCAGCACGTGGAATCCCGGCGCCGAGCGGATCAAGGGCTACTCTGCCGCGGAGATCATCGGCCGGCATTTCTCTGCATTCTATCCGCTCGACACGAGCCCCGCCGAAAAATGCAAGTTCGAGCTGGAGGTCGCCGAGTCGGAAGGGCGCTTCGAAGAAGAGGGCTGGCGCCTGAGGAAGGACGGCTCGCGCTTCTGGGCGAAGGTCACCATCACCGCGCTCAGAGATCCATCGGGGCAGCTCGTCGGTTTTGCCAAGGTCACTCAAGATCTGACCGCACGCCGGGCGGCGGATGAAGAAACACGACGCTTCCGCCTGTTGGTCGAGAGCGTGAAGGACTACGCCATCTTCATCTTGGACCCAAAGGGGTACGTGAGCAGCTGGAATCCCGGAGCCCAGCGCATCAAGGGCTACACCAGCGACGAGATCATCGGTCGCCATTTTTCGACTTTCTATCCGCCCGAGGCGGTCGCGGAGGGCAAATGCGAGCTCGAGTTGGAGGTCGCGCTTCGCGAGGGGCGCTTCGAAGACGAAGGCTGGAGGCTGCGTAAAGACGGGTCACGCTTTTGGGCGAATGTCACCATCACGACCCTCCGTGACTCGGCCGCTCAGTTGCTCGGCTTCGCCAAGGTCACCCAAGATCTGACGCAGCGTCGGGAAGCCGAAGCGAGCAGGCGCGCGCTCGCCGAGCAACGCGCAGCCCTGGTGGAGAAGGTTCGCACGCAGGAGTTCCAAGAGCGCTTTCTGGCCATCTTGGGCCACGACTTGCGAAATCCGCTGGCGTCGATCGACATGGGGCTCGGCATTTTACAGGAGCAGAGCCACGACCCGGCGACAGCTCGCGTATTGACTCGCATGCAGTCGAGCTCGAGCCGCATGACGCGCATGATCGAGCAGATCCTCGATTTGACTCGCAGCCGACTCGCGGGCGGGCTCGAACTGAACGCGCAAGTGATGGACCTGAGGGAGAGCTTGGCGAAGATCGTCGATGAGCTGCGAACGGTGCACCCCCACCGGAGGCTCGAGCTCTCGGCTCCGATGCTCACCATTCTCGGTGATTCGGATCGCCTAGAGCAGGTGTTCTCCAATCTGATCGGGAATGCGATCTTGCACGGCGACCCGGACTCCCCGGTCTCGGTAGGCGTGGAGACCGTCGGGGAGACGGTCGTGGTGGCCATCCACAATCAGGGCCCGCCAATTCCTCCCGAGTTCCAAGCAAAGATCTTCGATCCGTTCCGGCGCGGTGAGCGGGAGAGCCGCACGCCCAAGACGATGGGCCTTGGTCTTGGTCTTTACATTTCTTGGGAGATCGTTCGTGGGCACGGCGGCGCAATCGACATCGACTCGACTGCCGAGCGCGGTACCACTTTCCGCGTGACGCTTCCCCGGCATCCGCAGACTCGATCATGACCAAAACGAGCCAAACCCACACCGTGCTGATCGTGGAAGACGAAGAAGACCTGCGCGAGCTGATGCGTGATGCGCTGCAGCTACGCGGCTACACGGTCGTCACCGCCGAGGAGGGCACGGACGCGCTCCGGAAGATCGACGACATCGGCGCGCCGTGCCTAATCTTGTTGGATTTGCTGATGCCGGGCATGAACGGTTGGGATTTTTTTGCAAAGGTGCGTGAGCGGCCGGAGCTCGCGTTGGTGCCCGTGATTGTTCATTCGTCTGCTTCATCCCGCGCGCCGGCGGGGGTGACGCGCGTGGTTCAGAAGCCGTTGGCGTTCGACCGGCTGGTTTCGATCGTCCAAGAGTATTGTAGCAACTAGCCACTGCCGGCTGGCGAGCGCGGCACGCGCCGTGCATGATTGAGGGGCGTGCAGAACACGAGCCAAGTATCTAACGCGCTGCGGGAGATGGCCGCTTTGCTCGAGTTCTCCAAGGCGCCGAAGTTCAAGGTCAAAGCCTACCAACGGGCGGTAGAAGTCGTCGATACCGTGGCCGACTTGGCGCCGTTGGTCGAGCAAGGGCGCCTCGAAGAACTCGAGGGGATTGGAGAGACGCTTTCTCGACAGATCGAGGAGCTCTGGAACACCGGCAGCTCGCAGTTCTTGATTCGGTTGCGCGGTGAACTGCCGGAAGGCGTGAGCGAACTCGTACACCTGGAAGGCATGACGCCGCGGCGCCTGCGCGCACTGGTCGACGCTTTGCACGTCCACTCCGTTGCTGAGCTGCGTGCCGCCTGCGAGAGCGGTCGAGTCCGCACATTGGCCGGATTCGGCGAGAAAACCGAACAGCGTTTGCTCGTCGCGTGCGACCGCTGGCTGACCCGTGGTGAAGAAGTGCCGCTTCCCACTCTGCTGCCAAGAGCAGAGGAACGCGCCGCCACTCTGGAGCGCGCCATGGTCTCCGGCGGCCAACGAGTGCAGCTCGTCGGTGACCTTCGACGCGGGCTAGAAGCCGTGCGCGAGCTAGAGTGGGTGGTGCTGGGAGATACCGGCGAGGCGCTGCGAAATCTGGCTAATTTGCGGCAAGTGCTGCGTATCGAGCCGGAGCACGCGCGAGCTTTCTTGAGCGAGGCCCTGAAGCTGCGGCTGCATGCGGCCAGTGAAGCCGCGTGGGGTAACGCCGTGGTCCGCGCGACGGGCAACGAGGCTCACCTTGCCGCACTGGGTCTCCGGGCAGCGACCCGTGGCTTTGCTCTTCAGGGCTGGAGCACGGAGCCGACGCCAGTCGACCGCCCCGAGCGAGCATTTGCCACGGAACAAGAGCTATATGCGGCGCTTGGTCTGCCGTTGGTGCCGCCCGAGCTGCGTCGCGGTCAGGACGAATGGTCGCTGGCCGAACAGGGCGACCTAAACCACCTGCTCAGCGAGCAGGACATCCGAGGAATGGTGCACTGTCACACCACGTACTCCGACGGCAAAAACACGATCGCCGAGATGGCCGAAGCGGCGGGTCGGCTCGGCATGCAATACCTGACCATCACCGATCACTCGCCCAGCGCGCACTACGCCCACGGCGTCTCCCTGGATCGCCTCAAAGCGCAATGGGACGAGATCGCGGCGGTGCAGGAAAATACGACGGTTCGCCTCTTGCGTGGCACCGAGTCAGATATCCTGGCCGACGGCAGTTTAGACTATCCAGATGCGGTTTTAGAGGGCTTCGAGGTCGTGATCGCCAGTATCCACGCGCGCCACCGCATGGATCGCGCGGCCATGACGGCGCGACTGACGCGCGCCATGTCCCTGCCGCTGTTCAAGATCTGGGGTCACGGTCTGGGACGGATTTTGAATCATCGGGAGGCCATCGATTGCGACGTCCCCGCGGTGCTCGACGCGCTCGCCGGTTCGCGGGGGGCAATCGAGCTGAATTCGGATCCGCACCGCTTGGATCTGCCTCCCGAGTGGATCCCGGCCGCCCGCGAGCGCAAGATCCCATTCGTGATTTCGGTCGATGCGCACTCCACCCGCGGTCTTGGTGTCCTGCGCTATGGCGCCTTGATGGCCCGGCGTGGCGGCCTCCTGCGGGCTGAGGTTTTGAATACAGAGTCGGCCGCTCGCTTCGCGCAGCTCGTGCACCCCACCGGAGGCCAACCATGAGTGGTGATTCCGAGACCGAAGCGCTGTCCATCAACGGGCACACGGTTGCCATCACTCACCCCGAAAAGCCTTACTTTTCGCGGCAAGTGCGCTTGACCAAGCTCGATATCGTCCGCTACTACCTGAGCGTCGCCGAAGGCGCGCTGCAGGGGATCCGCGACCGCCCGCTCGTGCTGAAGCGTTTCGTGAACGGGGCTGAAGCGCCGCCCTTTTATCAAAAGCGGGCGCCTGAGAAGCGCCCCGCGTGGCTCAGCAGCGCCACGCTTTCGTTCCCGTCGGGTCGCACGGCGGAAGAATTGATCGTCAACGACGCCGCGGCGCTCGCCTGGGTCGTCAACCTCGGGTGTATCGAGCTGCACCCGCACGCCGTGCGCCGCGCGGACTTGGATCACCCGGACGAGCTGCGCGTCGATCTCGACCCGGGGCCCGGTGTCCCCTGGGCCGACGTGCGGCGCGTGGCGTTGGAAGTGCGGGAAGTGCTCACTCAGCACGGCTTGGTCGGGTATGCCAAGACCAGTGGCTCGCGCGGCATCCACGTGAATGTGCGCATCGAAACGCGTTGGTCATTCACCGAGGTGCGGCGCGCCGCGCTGGCCCTCGCGCGGGAAATCGAGCGGCGCTTGCCGGAGCTGGCGACGTCGAAATGGTGGAAGGAGGAGCGCCACGGCGTGTTCCTCGACTACAACCAAAACGCCAAAGATCGCACCACCGCGTCCGCGTTCTCCGTGCGCCCCTTGCCCGACGCCCGCGTCTCGACTCCGCTCACCTGGGCAGAAGTTCCTGACTGCGACCCCGCGGACTTTACGGTGCTTACCGTGCCACAACGCTGCGCCACGCAAGGCGACCCCCACGCCGAGATGGACCGCATCCCCGGTTCGCTCGAGAGCCTGCTCGAACTCGCCGCTCGCGATCAAGCCGCGGGGCTGGGAGACGCGCCTTGGCCGCCGCACTTCAAAAAGATGGCGGGCGAAGCGCCGCGCGTAGCGCCTTCTCGAGTCAAGAGCACGACCAAGGCAGGGAGCGGCAAGACAACGCGGTCCAAGTCGCCGTCGATCGTCGAGGCCAACTCACCCGATAGCGGTCCGCCCCCACGTCGCGTCGCGCGGCCCAAGAAATAGCGCGCGGGCCTCCGCTCACCGCTGAAAAATCTCGGACAGCTCCTGCGCGGCCACTACTTCTAGTTGTGCATAGGTACAGTCCGTCGGCGTCTTGTCGGTGCGGAAGCGCCGGAACTGCGCGGTGTGTCGGAAGCGCCCGCTCTGCATGTGGTCGTAAGCGACCTCGAGCACGAGCTCCGGCCGCAAAGGTTCCCAGGACAAGTCTTTATCGCCGCTCCAACGGCTCTTTCCGCCTGGCATTCGCTGCTCGCCGCCTTCACTCTCGTTTTCGGCCCAGCTCCGCCACGGATGGTGGCTCAATGCATCCTGGCGATAGGGCGCCAGGAACTGCGCGAGTTCACGACGCTTCTCCATGGTGAAGCTGGCGCAAACCCCGACATGCTGAAGCGCTCCCTGCTCATCGTACAAGCCGAGCAACAGCGAGCCGACGGTGTCTTGGCCGCCGGTCTTGTGCCAGCGAAAGCCGGCGACCACGCAGTCGCAGTCGCGGTCGTGCTTGACCTTGAACATCGCGCGTTTGTTCGGCTCGTACTTGCCGTCTTCGGCCTTGGCCATGACGCCGTCCAGGCCTGCGCCTTCGAAGCGTCGAAACCAATCATCTGCCCGCGCGCGGTCGGTCGTGCTGGGCGTCACGTAGAGCGGCGGCTTGGCGGCGCGTAGGATGTCCAGCAGACGCTCGCGCCGGGCGTGGAAGGGGACGCCGCGCAAGTCGCTGTCGGCCTCACACAATAGGTCGAAAAATACGACGGATGCCGGGAGCTCGTGCGATAGCAATTTCACTCGCGAGGCCGCGGGGTGCACGCGCATTTGTAGCGCGTCGAAATCGAGCCCTCCCGCGCGCGCCACCACGATTTCGCCATCCAACACGCACCGTCGAGGCAAGCCGGCGAGCAGCGCTGGGAGCAGCTCCGGAAAATAGCGGTTGAGCGACTTTTGATCACGGCTTTGCAGTAGTAGCTCGTCCCCATCGCGGAAAATCAGGGTGCGAAAGCCATCCCATTTCGGCTCGAAGATCCAGCGGTCGCCTTTGGGCAACGCGCTGACTCGCTTGGCCAGCATGGGGAGTAAGGGCGGAGCCACGACGAGCTTCATGTGCACTCCAGACTGCAATTCTCGCGCCCGCGCCGCAACGTGCCGTCGCGATCTGGGCCGCACTAGGAGCGTTGGGGCAAAGGTGCGCGTCCCGGTCCAAGGCGAGGCTCGAGGGCGGAGCGGCCGCCCTTCATCCGCTATTGTCGGGTCTTGGTTGAGCGGGGCCTCCGCCTGCAGTATGAATCGTTCCGCAGATGTCGCGGCCCGCTCACGCAGCACGCAAGCCTACCAGGCTGGCCTCGGTCCGCCGCTGCGTGTTGTTCGTCTTGCGCGCCGTGTTGCTCGCCCTCGCATTCCAAGTCTCGGGTCTGTCGGTCGCGCTTGCCGTCAGCGCCGACGCGTGTGGGGACGAGCTGACGAGCTGCCCGCTCGAAAAACAGGGTGAAGAGTGTCCGCCGCATTGCCCGCAGTGCCACTGTGTGCACGTCAATGGCCTGGCGGCTCCGGCGAGCCAATCAGTGCTCGTGGGCTCGCCGGGCGCTTCTGCGCGGGTTGGTCTAGAGCCGCCCGAGTCCTGGCTGGTCCCGTCGCCGCTGCGGTCCAATCCGTACCGGCCCCCCCGCTGGTTCGCCGCCATTTGATCGCCCCTGCCGGCTAGGCAGCCATCGCTCGAGGCCGTGCTCAGCGCACGCTGCCCGCGTTCGTCTTTTGCTCTTTTTTCGGATGGCGCTGCGAGTCAGCGCGCACACCTGGAGGGCGTCATGCCTTCACTCCACGTTTCGTTGATTGCCACCGCAATCGCGCTGGGGGCCATTGTCGGCTCGGCGCGCGCGGTCGCGTGTAGTCCCGTCACCCGTTCCAACGTGGTCCCATGCGCGTTGGCGCAAAGTCTCGAAACCCAGAGCGAGCGCGCGGGCCTCACGGCGGCAGACGGCCGACGCCGAGCCGCGCGCACCTGGTTGCCCTCTAACCCCGCGCTATCGCTGAACGCGGGCGCGCCCGTTGGCTATGGGTTGCGCGCGGGCTCGCTCACGTGGGGCGTGTCACTCGCTCAAGAGCTCGAAATCGGGGGGCAGCGGGGCCGTCGCGTGGATGTCGCGGGAGCCGAGCACTCCGCACAGTCCCGGCGCATCGTGGCCACCGCGCGTGAAGTGGCGCGGGCGGCACTGGTTGCCTATTTCGACGCCCTGGCCGCTCGTGAGCGCGCCACGCTCGCGAGCCGGCTCGGTGGACTGGCGCAAGCCCTGAACGCATACGCGCGTTCGCGACTCGAGGTTGGTCTCGTCTCGCCGGTGGAGACCAGCGTGGCTCAGGCCGAGGCCGTGCGTCTGTCCCAGCTCGCGCTGGAGGGCGAGCTGAGGTTCAAGGAGGCGTTGCTGACGCTCACCTCGGCCCTGGGTCGAGATCCGGCTCTCGCATCCGTCGCGATCGACGGCGCACTCGAGCCGCTGACCATGGCCGAGCTCCCGACCGAGCGACTGCTGACCCAAGCCCTTGCGGAGCGCGCAGACGCGCAAGTTGCACTGGCGGAGCAGGAAGTGGCAGCGGGCCGTGCCAGTGTCCTGCGCGCAGCGCGCGTGCCGAACCCGACTGTCTCGGTCTACTATCGCAAGGATTGGTTCGAAGAGCGGGTGGCTGGGATCGGGCTGTCGGTGCCATTGCCGCTGCCTTCGCCCGCCGGGCGGACCTTCAGCGGTGAGATCGCCGAGGCGGACGCGCTGGCACGTCGAGCCGGCTCGGAAACCCAGAAGCTGCGCCGTGACGTGCGTCTCCAGGTGCTGCGCGCGAAGCTCAATTGGGACTCGCGTCAGCGAGAACGCGCCCTATTTACCCCGGAATCCCTGAGCCAAGCCGAGCTCGGCATCGATGCCATCAGCGACGCGTTGCGCGCCCAAAAGATCGCGATTCGGGACGCGTTGCTGTCGGAGCAGGCGCTCGTCGAGTTTCTGCTCGGCGGCATCGAGGCGCGCCACCAGCTGTGCCTGGCATCCGTGGAGCTGGCTCATGCGGCGGGTCTTGCGTTGGAACGAGGTGCTCAGTGAGGCATCTCCTCTTCGTCTCGCTGATTGCGCTAGCGCTCGTGGCTTGCAAGACTCCGCCGCCCGCGCCGACGCAGAAGTCCGTGTCTCCCGCGGCGTCGGCGCACTCCGATGAGCAGGAGCATGAAGAGCTGCCCAAGCGGCTCACGCTGTCTCCACAAGTCGTGGCTGATGCAAAAATTCGCACCGAACCCGCCACGCCGGAAACACTCGCAGAGACGTTGACCCTGCCCGGCGAACTCAGCGCCGATCCCGACAAGCTCGCCACGGTCGCGAGTCCCATCTCGGGTAGACTCGAGAGCGTTCGCTTCCGCGAAGGCAGTATCGTCAAAAAGGGGGACGCCCTGGCCGTGCTGCGTGTGCCGGACATCGCCCGGGCCAAGGCAGATTACGCTGGTTTCCAAGCAAAAGCCCTGGCCGCGCGCGGCAATTCGGACCGCCTCGATCAGCTGGCAGAGCGAGGGCTAGCCGCTCAGCAGGAGGTGATGAGCGCTAGGGCCGATGCAGACGCCTTGCAGGCGCAGTCGCGGGCGGCCCAGGAGCTGCTACGCGCGATGGGTGCTGGTTCGAACGCGGTCAGTTCCGAACTGACCCTGCGAGCACCCATTTCGGGAGTGGTCATCGCGCGTAACGCCGTGGTCGGGCAACCTGTCGCCATCGAGCAAACGATTGCGACCATCGCCGACCTCGACGAAGCCTGGTTTCTGGCGCGGGTCTTCGAGAAGGATCTGGAGCGCCTGAAGATGGGGGCACGCGCGGAGGTACGCTTGAACGCCTATCCCGAACGGAGCTTCGAGGGGACGGTGGAGTACATCGGACGCCAGATCGATCCCGTCGCGCGCACATTGACGGCTCGCATCCGTATCGGAAACGACAAGGGATTGCTCAGCGTGGGCTTGTTCGGCACTGCGTTCGTCGAGACGGCTCAGCGGAACGCCGGCGCGGCGGTGCTCGTGGTACCGCGGACCGCGATCGTGAATATCGGCAATAGCCCGGCTGTTTTCGTGCGTGAACCGGATGGCGACTTTCTGTTGCATGAAGTGGTCTTGGGCGGCCACGCGCTGGGCAAGACTCAGGTCGTCTCCGGGTTGAGAGCGGGTGAACAGGTGGTCGTCGACGGTGCGTTCACCCTGAAGAGCATCGCGTTGAAGAGCACGTTTGGCGAGGAGGACTGAGGTGCTCGCTTTCCTCTCGGCGGTAGTCTCTTGGTCGCTCAAAAATCGGCCCGTCGTGCTCGCAGCAACGATTTTATTCATCGTGATCGGTATTCGTTCCGCGCTCAGTCTACCGATGGACGCCGTGCCTGACGTGACCAATGTGCAGGTGCAAATCATCACGGCGGCGCCCGCGCTCTCTCCGGTGGAGGTCGAGCAGTACATCAGTGTGCCGGTAGAACGGGCGATGGCCGGCATGCCACGTACGACCGAGGTGCGCTCGATCTCGAAGTACGGGCTGTCGGTGGTGACGGTCGTCTTCCGCGACGATACGGACATCTACTTCGCGCGCCAGTTGGTCAACGAGCGCATGCGCGAAGCCGAGCGCGCCGTGCCTCCGCAATACGGCAAGCCCGAGATCGGCCCGGTCAGCTCCGGCTTGGGAGAAATCTATCAATTTACCGTCAAAAACCAGGCTCTGACATTGATGCAGCTGGAGGAGGTGCTCGACTGGCAGATCGCGCCCGCGCTTCGCACCGTGCCCGGCATCGTCGAGGTCAATAGCTTCGGCGGTGAGGACAAACAATATCAGGTGATGCTCGACCCGAAACGGCTGCAAGCGTCGGGCGTTTCCATTGCGCAAGTCGCGTCGGCGTTGGAGAAGTCGAATGCGAACGCGGGCGGCGGCTACGTCACGTACAACCGTCAACAGTTCGTCATCGGCACCAATGGTTTGGTGCGCAACCTCACCGATCTTCAAAATGTCGTGATTGGTGCGACCCCGCAGGGGGTTCCTATCACGGTCGCGACGGTCGGGGAGGTTCGCTATGGTGCTCGTTTGCGACGCGGCGCGGCGACGGTGAACGGGCAGAAGGAGTGCGTGATCGGGGTAGCGATGATGCTCCTCGGCGAGAACTCACGCGTCGTCACCGAGTCCGTCAAGACCAAGCTGTCGTTGATACTGCCGTCACTTCCTCCCGGAACCGCCATCGAACCGTTCTACGACCGTTCGGTGCTGGTCGACCGGACCATCAAAACGGTGGCGAAAAATCTGCTCGAAGGCGCGCTGCTGGTGAGCGCGATCCTCCTCTTGCTGCTGGGAGACCTGCGCGCGGGGCTCGTGGTCGCGATCACGATTCCGCTCTCGCTCTTGTTCGCGATCATTGCCATGAACCTGCTCGGCTTGTCCGGCAACTTGATGTCGCTGGGCGCGATCGACTTCGGGCTATTGGTCGATGGCGCGGTGATCATCGTCGAAAACTCGATGCGGCGACTCTCGGAGCGGGCGCGCGCCCTGGGCCGAAGCCTCACGCCGGACGAGTGCGTGCAGACGGTGGAAAGTGCGACTGTCGAGGTTCGCTCGGCGAGTGTGTTCGGTGAAGCGATCATTGCCATCGTGTACTTGCCGATTCTGGCGCTCACGGCGACCGAGGGAAAGCTGTTCAGACCGATGGCCACCACCGTGCTGTTGGCGTTGGCGGGAGCCTTCCTGCTCTCGGTCACATTGGTCCCGGTGCTCACGAGCTATTGGGTTCGACCGAAGGCCGATCACCACGAAACGTGGCTGATCCGTCGCGCGCACGCGCTCTATCGCCC
>Ga0247740_1000171_pt1 | contig 35005 bp, 26 predicted proteins | sample UWRJL148409B2_FD_180942 | JGI IMG/M metagenome (GOLD analysis project Ga0247740, IMG submission 180942) | Plant litter microbial communities from Arlington Agricultural Research Station in Wisconsin, United States - UWRJ-L148-409B-2 | ecosystem: Environmental > Terrestrial > Plant litter >...
AAATAATTTAAGCTATGAGAAAAATAATAATGATGTGTTTTACTTTTCTGATTTTTGGGAAAACGATGGCTCAGGAAATTCCGTTACTCGCGAATATTGCGTCACGAAACAACATCAACCTAAACGGAAAATGGAGTTATATTGTAGATCCGCTTGAAAACGGATATTACGATTATCGTCTTATGCCCTTTAAAGACAATGGATTTTTCCAAAATAAAAAATTCAACACCACTGAGTTGACCGAATATAATTTTGCAACTTCTGCTACTATGGATATTCCTTCTGATTGGAATTCTAAAGATGAAAGATTATTTTTCTATGAAGGAACAGTTTGGTTTGAGAAAGATTTTAATTATAAAAAGAATTCTCAAAGCAAAGGTATTCTTCATTTTGGAGCAGTCAATTATGATGCGAAAGTGTATGTAAACGGAAAATTGGCAGGAAGTCATGTAGGCGGTTATACACCATTCAATTTTGATGTAACCGATTTATTAGTCGACGGCAATAATTTTGTGGTTGTAAAAGTAGATAACAAACGCCATAAAGATAATGTGCCAACGGTAAACATGGATTGGTGGAATTATGGCGGAATTACCAGAGACGTTACTTTGGCCCAGGTTCCGAATACGTATATTGAAGATTATCTGGTGCAGCTGGATAAAAAAGATAAAACAAAAATCTCAGGCTGGGTAAAATTGAACAGTGAAACGGCAAATCAGTCGGTTTCGATTAAAATTCCGGAATTAAAAATCAAGAAAAACATTACAACAGATGCCAAAGGAATGGCGTATTTCGAGATTAAAACCAATCCCGTTTTATGGACTCCGGAAAAACCAAAATTATACGATGTAACAATCGCTAAAGCAGATGAAAATATTGCGGATCAAATAGGATTTAGAACGATTGAAACAAAAGGAAAAGAAATTTTGTTAAACGGAAAGAAAGTCTTTTTACGCGGAATCAGTATTCATGAAGAAGCCCCATTTCGATCAGGAAGAGCCTGGTCTACAGAAGATGCGGTTACGTTATTGACCTGGGCTAAAGAATTAGGTTGTAATTATGTGCGTCTGGCGCATTATCCGCACAACGAAAACATGGTAAAACAAGCCGAAAAAATGGGCTTAATGATCTGGTCTGAAGTTCCGGTGTATTGGACTATTTCGTGGACAAATCCGGATACTTACGCCAATGCCGAACGTCAGCTACATGATATGATTTACAGGGATAAAAACCGTTGTGGCATTGTAATTTGGTCCATTGCAAACGAAACACCGCATGGTGACGATAGAGATATCTTTTTGAGTAAACTGGCTAAATATGCACGTACTCAGGATAATTCGCGTTTAATAAGCATGGCGATGGAAGTAACCAAAAGTCCCAACAATCTGAATACACTTCACGATAATATGAACGAATATGTAGATATTGTAAGTTTCAACCAATATTTGGGCTGGTACAGAGGAACCAACGAATCGTGTAAAGACATGCAATGGATAATTCCGTACAACAAACCCGTTATTATCAGTGAGTTTGGTGGAGAAGCTTTGCAAGGTTTGCATGGTGATAAAAAAGAGCGTTGGAACGAAGAATATCAGGAAGAACTGTATGTACAAAACACTCAAATGTTCAATCGTATAGAAGGTTTGGCGGGAGTTTCTCCTTGGATTTTAGTCGATTTTAGATCACCAAGAAGACAGTTGCCTAATATTCAGGATTTCTTTAACCGTAAAGGATTAATTTCTGATCAGGGAATTAAAAAGAAAGCTTTTTATGTCATGAAAGACTGGTATGCTCAAAAAGAAAAAGAGTATAAATAACAGAAAGTTTAAAAAATTAAAAAAGTGCGGTTGCCTGAAAAGACGACCGCACTTTTTTTGTGAATTATATTAAGATTTTATTGTTTTAAATCATCTTCTTTTTTCTTTATACACCTTCCTCTTGGCTCGTCACCTTCATGAAGTACAATTTCTGAATGCAGGAACTGTGCAGCTTCTGCAGAATCTTTTACTTTGATGGCACTTCTTTCTAACATTTCAGCTTCGAATTCATTTAAGACACTTTCTCTTATTCCCGCTTTTCTCCATTCAGACATTGGTCTGCATCCTTTCGAAATGCCACGAGCGAGAGCAAGGGCATCCAGCAGCGCCTGATTGGCACCTTGTCCTTTAAACGGACTCATTGGGTGAGCTGCATCTCCAATCAAAGTTACTTGTTTGGCTTTCGATAATAATGTTGAATCCAGCAATTCCCGATCATAAACAGGATAACCGGAAATCTGCGCTTCCTGAGTCGCTGCTATAATCTGCGGAATAGGATCGTGCCATTGCGTTCTTCGGCTTGCTTCTTCCTTAAGCGCCTGAGTTCCCAGAGCACTAAGCATTTTGGCTTCGCCTTCCGGCATTGGAAAACTGAGCTGCCACATTACAGAATCTGCCGTATAAGGCATTATGTAAATACGCTCATTTCCGTTAGCGGTCTGGAATACTGTTGCAGAATCTAATAAATCACTATTAATTCCTTCAAGGGCTTTTAATGGACAAATGCCCAATATCACGATACACTCCAGATAACGCAAAGGTGTAATGTTTTCACCAATCAGTAATCTTCGTGCCGAACTTCGAATACCATCGGCTCCAACCAAAAGATCAGCTTTTACGTTTTTTATTTCACCGTTTACCTGAAATTTTAAATCAACACCTTCTTTTTCATTTGTTTTAAAATCAATCAATTGATGTCCCCATTGTACAAAATCATGACCTCCAAGTTGTTCTAATAATGCCAATCGTAATGATTGTCTTGCGATATGTACATTGGTTCGTTTATTCGCCGTTTTAGTATCGGATTGTAACCATTTTCTAATTCCCCATTCCCCAATGACTTTTCCTTCTGTAGTATGAACCAAATGCCTTGTTGAAACCACACCATCTTTAAGAGAGAAAATACCCAATCCTTCTATGGCTTTACTGGCTTGCTGCAAAGTAAGTCCGTAACCCTGAGATCGTGCCTCGAAGTTATTGTCACGTTCATAAAGAGTAAAAGGAATTCCGCGATGTAAGCAGGCAACGGCCAAAGCCACACCGCCAATACCACCACCAATTATAGCAACATGTGGATAATTTTCTTTATCCGCAACAGGTGCGCTAGCTGACCGAATCAATCCTGAGCCATTACAGTTCAGGCATACGTATAAATTACCTTTAGGATAAACCGGAGCCGTTCCTTCGTTTGTTTTTTCAAACTGATCGAGAGCAATCTGGTAGAGCAGTCGCGCTTTCTTGCTGATTCTTCGGCTTTTTTTGCCGCGTCCCTGACATTCCGGACAAGTATTCCAGCTGTTTTGTTGATTTTCCACTTTTTTGCTTTACGCTTTATTTAAGTTGGTACTAAAGTAGGATTTATATTTCCTTTAAAGATTTAATTGCTTCATTGATTTCCTGATCTAAAATAGTAATCATAGTGACAGTTTCGGAGCTAAATTGCCCAAGTTGAGCTTCTTTCTCAATAATCGATAAATAATTACTAAGGTCATTTAGCATAAAGATGTCTAAACTGGATTTCATAATATGAGAAAGTCTGAGTACTTCAGCATTATTTTTGTTATGAAATGCCTCGCTTAGTTGAATTACTTCATTGGGAATTTTTTCCAGAAAAAGACCAATCATATCCTGCTTAAATTTTGGGTCACCGCCCGATACTTCATCCAGAAATGACAAATCTATTTTTCTCTTCAAAACAGGAGAAATATCTTTGTTTAGTGCTGTTTTTATAGCTTCTAAAAGTGCTTCCTGTTTAAAAGGTTTTGGCACATAAGCATTCATTCCTTCTTTATAACAACGTTCTTGCTCACCTACAAGAGAGTGTGCGGTCATGGCAATAATAGGAATACTTAAATTCATTTTATTTCTAATATGATGCGTAGTTTGATAACCGTCTTTAACAGGCATTTGAAGATCCATTAAAACTAAATCATATTTATTTTTTGATAAAAGATCGATGCCAATTTCACCATTTTCGGCAATATCCAGTTCAAAACCAAAATTATGAATAACTATTTTTGCCAGTTTCTGATTTAAAGCATTGTCTTCACAAAGAAGTATTTTTAACTTACCGGGATTATATTCTGCTGATGGTTCGTCTGCTTTCTCAATGTAATTTGCTTTTTTATAAGTAATTACAAAGAAAAATTCAGAACCAACGCCTTGTTTGCTTTTTACATGAATTTCGGCATTTTGTAATTCAATGAGCTGTTTTACAATGTTAAGGCCAAGCCCTGTACCGCCAAATTTTCTTGTCGTACTTTCTTCTGCTTGTGTAAATCGTTCGAAAATCGTTTTAAGTTTTTTCTCCGGTATACCTATTCCGGTATCTTTAACAGAAAATCTAAGCGAATAATCATCGGCAGTTTCATTCACTTTTTTTACAGAGATAGTTACTTCCCCTTCTTCAGTAAATTTTAGCGCATTACCGGCAAGGTTTACTAGTATTTGGTTGAGTCTTCCCTGATCGCCAATTGCAATTTCAGGCATATCGGCATCCAGAAAAAGATTAAATTCTACAGCTGCGGGAACTTTTACTTTTAATAAATCATAAACGTGTTTGAGTGTCTTTTTTAAATTGAATGGCTGTGCATCAATCATCAAATTACCTGATTCAATTTTCGAAAGATCCAGAATATCATTAATGATCAATAGTAGATTTTCTTCTGCAACCTGAACACTATTAATATAATCACGCTGAACATCGTCTAGTTTTGTTTGAGCCAAAAGATCTGTAAAACCAATTATCGCGTTTAAAGGTGTCCTGATTTCATGGCTCATATTGGCCAAAAAACTATCTTTTGCCAACACTGCACGTTCGGCAATTTTTTTCTGCTTAGCCAGTTCATTATTCTTTGTTCCTAATTCTAACTGGTTGATAACGTGCCTTGCAATAATAGAAAGTGCATTTCGTTGGCTTTCATTAAGTTCTTTAGCGACATGATCTATGGCGCAAATGGTTCCTATATTATATCCGTCAGGAGTTGTAAGCGGAACCCCGGCATAAAACCTAACTTTGAAACCTTCAACAACATTAGGATCGTCTTTAAATCTTTCGTTTAAATGAGTGTCGCTTATTTCAAGCATTTCAGATTCCATGATAGTATAGCGGCAAAAGCTAATTTCACGAGGCACTTCAGATATGCCAATTCCTATTTCAGATTTAAACCATTGTCGATCCCGGTCTATAAATGAAATATGAGCGATAGGTACACTGCATATATAAGAAACCAGTTTGGTTGCATCATCAAAAGTATGTTCGGGCAACGTATCAAGAATATTATAACGTTTTAATGCTGCCAGACGTTCAAGTTCGTTGTGGGGTGTAGGTTGGGAATTGTTCATTCTATGGGAAAGTAAAGTGCAAAAGTATAAATAATATTAGATAAAAGTTTTGAATTTAATTTATCTATAACAAAGTTCTTGGGATTGGTAATTTAATGCAGCTATTATTTATGGTTTGATCTGAAATAAAAAAAAAGGAAGATATATCTAAATATCTTCCTTTTTGTGGAGTCGCCGGGATTACACTCGAACACCTAATTCCCATATTAATGTTTATTGACAGACTCGGTAAAACGCCTTGAAACCCTATTGTTTTAAGAGATTTTCCGATTTTTACTTATTTTTTTTCTAAAAAATAATATTCTTTTCTCTTGAATATATTCTCCAAAAATAATGTTTTTTAATTATAAAAAAAGTTGTAAAAAAATGACGCAAGGTGTTCGATAGTTGAACACATATTTTTTAGGAATAATTGGTATTATAGTCTGCTGGATACACAATAGAAACGTAAGATTTTCTAATCATATCCTGATGCACTTTAAAACCTGTAAAAACAGCCGGAAGTCCGCCTGAAATTTGTTGTTTTTTGAAAGTAAATAGAGCAGAAAACAAAAATTCCGACTATAGCATTGTGCGAATTTTTAAGTAAACTGAATTTGTTATTAAGCATTTGCTAAAAATGATTTTAATGTTTAAAAAAGAAGAAGATTTTTACTAATTTTCCTGAATGTTAATTTGGAAAATTGTATTTTCAACTTTTATTTATGCAAACTTGCTAAGTGTAAAAGTAAGATTATAAGCTTAAAGAAAGAATCTAACTTTAGTGTTATAAATAGTATTGATCTTAAAAATTTTAATATATGGTAACTTTAATTATAGGTTTTTATGGATGAAATAAATGATTTAGAAAATGTTTTGCTCTTATTTAAGCAGGCGGCGGAAGCAGCAAGGAAAGACCCAGAAAGATACACCGCTTGGATAAGGGATGAAATTGAAACTGCAATTGTTTTGATAAACAAATTTGATAAAAAATACATCCTTGGGGCTTTGGGAGCAAGATTAATTAAAGCTTCTCCAAATCTGCACAATCAATTTATAGCAGTTTACAATGGACCTGATAAAGATGATGTAGCAGATGAGAAAATGCTGGAGGATGAACATGCAGAGGTTCTGCTGGAGTATCTTATGAGTATATGCTTATCTGGTGCAAATACCAACTCGGGAATAATTCCAACTCAAAAGCAAATCAATGACATCTATGAACAACTAATTAAGTTAAAACAAAATTTTAATTTTTTGGAAGTTTCTAAAAACATCCCTGTTGAAGGCAATGGAAGTGATGAATGGATCAGAAACAGTGTTGTTCAGGATACAATGAACATGCGTGGAAATGGTTATCACCAGCATATTATGGAGGTTTACCAAGAACTTTTCGCGCCTCAGGATGATTTTTTAGAGCAATTTTACGGTTTTAATTCTGATGATATTTTACATACCATAATAAAATTGGATGATCTTGTCTTATCAAAAGTTGGAACACTGTTTGGATCGATGAAAAGCCATGACAGGTTTTTGAGATGGAGTGATCAAAAAGGAGGTGAGCAGGGAATTATGGAGCTTATAATGGAAAAAAGAAAAAGTCCATTTGAAATATTTGCAGATGAGTATCCTGATGTTACCGCAGTTGAAGGAGGAATGGGGTTAGTACATTATCCTCTGGAACATATTGAAGGTTATGCAAAAATATTTTGGGTAATTCCGGAGAATGAAAAAGAAGGCAAAATTTTCAATGAATTATCATGTGCTTTCGGAAGTAATTCAAGTTTTTTGCTTCCGCCTCAATACAAGGCCTTTTTAATGAATGATACAATTATCAAAAATAAACCTTTGATTAAAGAAGATGATAAGTTTTACCACTTTTCAATTCAGTTGGCATTTAGAAATATTTTCAGAATTACGGAAAATTTAATTAAAAATGCCAGTGAAGTATACTACGAAAATAACTATAAAGGAAATTCCAGCTATCATTCGAGGGATAATTATTTAGAAAGAAAAACAAGATTATTGTTTGAAAGGATGCTTCCGAATACTATTTTTTACAGTTCATTGGAGTATGAAGTGGTAGAAAATGGAGTGACTAAAAAGACGGAATTGGATTTGGTAGGTATTTCAGAGCACGCAATTTATATAATTGAAGTTAAGGCTGGCGAACTCAACGACAAACATAAAAGAGGGGCCTTGAAAGGATTAAAAGACAGGATAGAAGATACAATTGACTATGGATCTTATCAATGTAACCGTGCTAAGAAATATATCCTGGAAAAGGAAAAAGTTTCATTTGAATATATTGAGGATGGTTCCAGGAAGGTTCTTGAAATAGAAAATGCTGCGCAAAAGGAAATTTTTAAGATAACGGTTACTTTAGAGCATTTTGCGGCAGTGTCAATTAATTTAAGGTATCTAATTGAAGCAGGAATATTGAACGAAGATTACAAATGGTCTTGGATAGTCTCTTTATACGATCTGATGATTTTTTCCGATCTGATTGAGAATGAAAATGATTTTAATGACTATTTGAGGAACAGATTAAAGATTTACGAAATGAAAAATGTTGAGTTTATGGACGAGATTGACATACTAGGGTACTATCTGGATGGAAATTTTCCAATTCAGGAAATAGAAGAGAGGCATGTAATTTATTCCACATTTTCTCAGGAAATTGATTCGTATTATATTAAAACGGGGGTTGGGATGCCTGATATTCCCAAACCGAGGAAGAAGTAATTGATAAAGCAGGAATATTTTTATATTTGTAAAGATTCAAATGTAAAGATGGACTTATTGCTTTTGCGTTTTTTAATATTGACTGTTTTTTTCTGATAAATCAAACAATAATGCGGAAGACGGGCTTTGATTTATTTGTTTAAATAGAGAACAGCTTATTTGAAAATATTTATTTTTTGACCTTATAACCAAATGTAACATTTTTTAATAAATATAAATATGCCGATAATAACTACAGCAGCTATCACAATACTTTTAAAGAGTTTAGCACAAAAAGGAATAGAAAAGATTGTCGAGACTGGGGCTGAGAACATTTCTAGTGATGCTTACAGCTGGCTTAAAAACCTGTTCTACAAAGAAAATGAGCCTAAGAAGATTTTAAAAGACCTTTGTAATAACCCAGAAGATACAGAGCTTTTAGGAAATGCGACGGCAATCGTTAAAAACTCTCTTGAGGATAATCCACTTTTTGAAAAATATTTGGAAGAAATTATTAAGAAGGCAGGGGTAGAAAAAAAATCTATTTCTAATAGTAAGAATGTAGTAACAGGCAATGTTTCAACTGGTGGAGGGCATTTTGTAAATGGTGACAATAATAATATTACTTAATTAGTTCTTAGTTTAAATGCACGATATAAATGGGTCTGTTGATTCAGGCGGGGGTCATGTTATAAATGGCAACCAGAATACGATTTTAAACGTCATAGACGGATTAGAGGTTCTGCTGTCTGATTATAAGGGACAATTAAGGTCTATTAATGTATTAATAGATAGTTTTAGGCCTAAAACAGCCTTAGAGCTTCTCTGTGATCTGGAAATCAGATTAAAGGAAAGTTCAGTGCCTCAGGATAAAAAGATTGAAAGTAAAATACTTTTTTTAAAAGCCCTCTGCAAAAGAGAATTATCCGCTTATTCTAAAGAAGAAGCAGCAAAGGACTTTATTAGAGCTTACAGTATAAACAAGCAAGATACAGGATTAAATAATAGAGCATGTATCGAATATCTCAATATTGATGAGTATAAAAAGGCCGAAGAACTAGCGGATAGTATTTTAGGTGATGACCAATATAATATTACGGCATGGTTTGTAAAGGCGGTAATGTCCAATGATTTAAGCTGTTTTCTAAAGAGTGTTCCGAAAGTTGTTAAAACAAATTATAATTTTCAGCACAGCATAATTTACTGGATACTCATCAAGCGCAAGATTAAAAGTTTTACAGAACTTGAGAACTATAGTCTAGAACTTCAGTTTAAATCTGAGCAGTATACTAAAGTGACAGCAGAAAATAAGCAGGCCTGGGTTATTGGTCTTGATCTGCTGATCAGTAAAGTGTTAAGTTCTCCTGTATTTAAAAACTTTTCATCAGGAAGAATTGTAACGAAAAAGGATTCGGATTTAGAACTGCTGATCCGATTGTTAGAGCAATTCGTTGGAACACTGGAATTCACCGAAATTGCCGACAGCTGCAATCACCCAAAATTCTATCTGTATTTTATAAAGTTTTTGACAGCTAGGGATGAAGAATCCAGCAGGTTATTTGCCACTGCATATGAGCATATTGAAAAGACGCACTGGTTTTACACACAGTTTTTCTGTCAATTTTTAAGTTCTAAAGCAAAATTTCAAGAGTTACTGGACTGCCTGGATGAATATGAAAATTTAAAAGGTGAACTTCATTTTGAATTTTATCTTCAAAAGGCTACTTCACTTTATAGGCTTGAAAAGTTCGATGATATTAAAACACTTGGTAGGGAGTATCTAAAATCCATTCAAACTGTGGATGAATATGGTCTTTTTACCTTCATGAGCATTTTAAGTTTAACGGATAATGGAAATTATCAAATTGATTTTCAAACAGAATTTGATGCAATCCTCGATAAAAATTTCGTTTCGGCTGAATTAAAGCAGCTTACAAAATCTACTATCACATTAAGGTTCTTTCCAGCATATAACAAACAGGAAATTTATCAGTCATTGAATTCAATTAAAGATTGTGGCCATCTTAGTATAAACTGCAGGAACTTAATTGCTGAGAATTTTGATTTTTTAGGAAAATCAAGTGAGGCATTGGAATTTATGAATTCCTATGTAGATAAATCTATGCTTAGCGAAAGCCTTAGACTTTATTTGATGATACTTCGAAAACAGCTGCAATCTGATGCAGATTCACCTAAAGGAATGGGAAATGAGTTACTGGCTTTACTTGAATTTTGGAGAACAAACTGCGAATTCATTGATGAAGAACTACTTTGCATGGAGCATTTTCTATGTTCATTGATTAATGATTATTCAAAACTTATCGAAGTGGACAGGCTTCTCTTTTTAAATTTTCCCAGTAATTGTAAATATCTCTACTTTTATCTTGCCGCTTTGGAATTGACAGGAAATGATCATGAAATAAAAGAAATTTCAAAGCAGCTTCCTGAAGTATTTGAAGATGAGGATATGGGATTAAATATTGCTGGTGTTTTGCTGCGCAGTAAGAAAAATATAGAGAAGGGGTCTAAAATTCTCTATAATCTTGCTCTTGACAAAAATAATACCAAGGCGAGAATGAATTATTTTGGGACAGCGCTCGTTATTGATTTTTTGTTTAAAAATTATCAAACTGCTAAAAATGGAAATTGGGTAATTTATAATGTAGATGGAAAAAAAGAGAAGGTACAGTTAATTAAATTGACCGGCATCCAAAAAGACTTAGCAGGTAAAAGTGTAGGAGAAACTTTTACAAGGACGCAGCAATTAACCGGTAAAATAAGCAACGTTGAGATTGTTGAGATTTTCAATGACTATCTGAATTTATTCCGCGAAATTGAGGAGGAGGCAAAAAATCCGCTAAATGATTTAGGTCTTTATTCCATTGAATTACCAGCTGATTTAAATGATTTTCCTAAATATCTTATGGAACAGTTTGGTAAGGCTGGAAGTGAAAACAAGAAAACTAAAGATCAGCTTCTTAGTGACTATTTAAACTATGCTATTGGTTTTTCTGCCTTAGCAAGTACTGTCTTTAACAATAATTATCTGGATGCTTACATTTTTTTAACCAAATCAAAAAACTCGAAGTTTATTACAGTCCCAAATAATTTGACAGCTGAAATTGATCTTGGAAATCAAATGTTAAGTTTTGTTCTAGATTTCAGTTCAATTTTATTGTTTTATGATTTGGAGAAAGAACTTGATTTTAAGTTCAAACATAAATTTGTAATAGCCTCAAATATAAGACACCAAATCGAATCGTATATTAATCAGGAAAGACATTCTCCTGATTCAAATATGAGCATGCAAATAACTTTAGAAGGAGTCGAAAATTATATTTATCCAATAAACAATCAGGCGAAAAGAATAGAATTTTTTCAATCTGTCTTAGATTGGATTGAATCGAATTGCGTTATTGATCTTGTAGAGGAAAAATTAGACATTATTTTAAAGGCAAATAAGCTAAAGGAATTGGACTACAACAATGTTCTTTTAAAAATATTTATTGATTCTTTGTATCTGTCCACCAGAGCAGATTATAGAATGATTAGTAGTGAATTATTTGTCTATAAATCTGAAATGCAGAATAATTTTCTAAATCCAGAAAAGTATTTGATAACGAATTATCCAGAAAAGTGCAATGAAGATTTTTATAGATTTTTACTTAAGTCAAAATATTTAGGCATCGATATTAGTTTTGAAAATTTGAAAAGAGAATTTATGGATTATGTTGGCGGAAGGGAAAATTATTTTTTAACGGCGCTTGAAAATCTTCAATATATATTATCCTGTGATCAGAAAATTATTTCGACCTGCATTGAGTTTATAAAATTTTTAAATAATTCAGCATTACCCTTATCATCGAAAAGGAAGTTCATAAATCAGATTCTTTGCGCATCCACTGAAGGTATGGAAAAAGAATTAAAAAGGAATTATCTTAATTTGATACATAAAAGGTTAAATATCGGTTCTGTTTTCTTACTTTAAATTTGGTTGTTTAACAATTAATTTAGATTAAAATATAACTGAAAAAATGAAATGTACATTTCCGAAAATTATGATTTTACCCTAAAAGCCTGCAAAACCAAGCTCTCGCAACTTGTTTTCAGTATTGGCCTTTAAAAATGAAATGTGCATTTTACAAAAATAACAGATAGCAATTCCCTTATATACGCCATGTAGAGTGATTTTTTAAACAAATCATCATCAATGGGTTGCCTTATGGGGCGCTTCATGCAATGCCTCAAAAGAACAACAACAAATTGATATTTAGGAAATTACGAAAAACCAAAATGTATATTTCATTTTATATTTGTGTGCATTTCAATTTTTGGCTCATATTTATACAGTTAAATCAATCATTGCAATGTCTTCAATTTTATTATCCACAAGTGTTAACGATAAAGAGGCAGTAATATAGACATTTTCATTGTATGATTGGTCAACATAAGCATACTCACCATCCCAGGAATCGTCGACTCGTACCGTAAAATCTAATTCTGCATATCCCCCAACAGTTAAGTTTATTATCATCGTATTGTCAGACATTTCATAAACTGATAAATCATCATCGTGGTCAGGACTGAAAGATACCGCATTGTATCCCATTGGTTTTACTTTTGTTTCTTTATAAATCCATGAAATCAGACCCCTGCGTTTGATAGAATTTAGATAATCAAGAACGGTATATTCTACTTCTTGATAATCCAGATTTTCAGCAATCCAATCATGTGTTATAAAGTCGATTTTTACAGAATGATTTTCAATAAAGTCTTTAATACTTTTAAAGTAATTAATTTTAATTTTCGCTTTATCACATTCTTCTGTGAGAGCATGATGTAGTGATGATTTATCAGGAGACGCAAAGTCATCAGTGTTAATGCTTATAAAAATTAACTGCTTTTCAAGAGACTTTTTACAATAGTCTATCATGGTAAGCCAAATTAAAGTATCTCGGAAACCTTGACCTTTTTCTCCCGCCGGTTTGATACGAGAAATAGCTCTATTTGAAATAATAGGTAAATAGTCATTATTGTAAGGAATGATTTTCAAAGGGCTTATTCTGAGTCTTTCCTGGATAAACAATAAATAACTTTCTACTTCTTTTTCAATATTAATCTCAGGCTGTTCAATATGTGTTGATAAATCGGTAAGTGTAAGATTGATATTATTGATATTTTTGATGATTTCTGTATTTCTTTCAGTTAACAATCTTAAATACAACCCTTTTATTTCGTCAAAAATTATCTGCGGAAGTACAATAGAAGACTCTGTTTTTTTTAAATAGTCAAGAAGAATATCAAATTCTTTTGATCTTAATTTTATATCACCTCTATATATATTTGAATCTAGAATTATATCCATTTAGCTTATTGTTTTGTGCTTTTATAGTATCCTGCAATATATTTAAAAGCAAAAAAATGTAATTTAAATTGCTGATTATTAATTTTAACACAGTCTATATTGATTGTCATCTGTTGAAATAACTGCGTTTCCAATGTAATAAACCTACGCTTTCCTGCAAAGGGAAATTAACTTCATTTACTAAAAAGCCTAAAAAATCAAGATATGAAATAACCAGTTTTTTATCTTTTAAATCATCTATTACATTTTTCATAGTTTCTCGTGTATGAGTGTTTGAGGAAAAACTAGTGACATTAATTGTTAGCAGTCTTCGAAGTATGTTATTAGTTTGCTCGGAGAAAGTATTAATATACGGGGTTACATTTGAATCATTTGACCCAGAAATATTCTGCGCATTTGTAGATGACAATAATTCATTAAGAGGCTGATTTTCGTTATATACGACGACAACTAATTCAATTTCCGTATTAAATAAGATTGATTCTAACTTTTTGAAGCTATCATAATCTCCCCAAATTAGCAGAACGACCGTATTGTGGTCGGAGAAAGTAGGATTGCTATTTAATAAAACTAAATTTACACCAGTTGTTTGATCGTCTGTAGGATATTGTGGAATTGAAAAACTTCTGTCTTTTTTAAGAATTTTAGTATATATACCACCTTTATTATTTAGTATCTTATCTAACCCGGCACTTATGTGATTTGGAGCATCAAGCTGATCCATACCGGTAATGACAAATTTTAAATTTGAGATATTTTTTTCTGCAATTATCTGTAATGCTTTCATAAAACCTATACGGACAGCCTCAGCAAAATCGTTATTTTGTGGTTTTATATAGTGAACTTTATTTCTCATAATTATGATTTTTTTCTAAGAAGTTATTACGTTTCTTATCTTTTTATATTGAGTCGGGTTTTTAGAAAATATGAAAGGTAAAAATTATTTTAATTTAGCTAATATAGAAAAATTTGTAGTATAAATCAGAAGGAAGATTGTATTCGTTAATGGATATTACCATTATATATAAGTACTCTTACTGGGTAATTCAATTGTATAGATTTTAATCAATTTTTCATTAATTTCATACTTTTACGAAAAAGTAAACCAATTGGGCAGGTTGAGGATTTCTATAGTCAAGACCAATTTATGCTAATGATTTCGAACCGCTCTGTCTCCCGTACTGGGAGATTATTAAGTTAAATATGATTGACCTTACAGCAGATTTAAAATACTAAATAAAACTTCAAAAGCTATATAGATGTAAAAACCATAAGAGAAAGAAAATAGAAAGGACTTCAATAAAGCCCTTTTCTCTATTTATTATTCAGAAATTTTATTGCTTCTTCGGGCTTTGGCTTTATAGAAATAAACTCAATATAGTCTGTTTCTGTAAGGTGAATTCTAGTGCCTTCAGCAATTACGTCCAAGCTTACTGGCGGCTCTGGATTACCATAGTGTAGTGTAGTGATATCTACAATAAAGTCTGAAAGAAGCCTGTCTATTTTTTCATACATCACATTAATTGTGAGGTAAAATGTATTCTCAAATATTGTTGAGTGTAAAAAATATTTTTCTTTGTAATTGGGAATTGCCGTGAATTGATATCCCAAACTGGTATCAGTTATCTTTATAATTACCTGCTCATGTCGCTCACGCTCGATAAAGTTTTCTCGTCCGTATTGAAGATAGCTCTTTTCTATTCTTTCTTTCATTAGCGAGGAATGGACAAAATCATATTCCAGCGCAAACTTGAATGTTACTAACCGCTGAAGTTCGAATAGTTCAATAAATTCGTTAACCTTTGGCAGAGAATGATCTTTGTGGGTTTTGACAAATTGGACATACTTTTCTTTAGAGCCAAATATTTGAACTACCGTATCCGAAATTTTGAAGCTTGTGTTAGAAAAAGACTCGATCTCGGTAAGTTGTGCGCACAAAAGTTCTATATCATTTCGAGACCAGAAATCTATTAAAAGCTCATTGGTTTTATCGTTATCAATCATCTTAGATCCCTGATAAACATTGAATGATCTGAAATTATCTATCTTCCAAAGTGCTCCATTATAGTTCAATAAGTATTTTTCATACAGCTCAACTGTTTTAGCAATTATATAATCTTCGTCGAGATGCCATAACTCATTGATGTGCTTAATTTTCCAAATTGTACTTATTAAAATAATTCTTGTTTCTTCAGAAACTAAATCGCTGCTGAATAGATTTTCATCAAGCCATTTTCGATAGTCCGCGATTCCTAAAATAGTTAGACTATCATAAAGTTCTGCGGCAAATTTTTCTATGAGCTTATAAATATCTATGTCATACTGGTTCTCAATTGCGTTCATTTCATAGATAAGTATTACATATTCTATTATACGCTTTAATCGATGCTGATCCGTTGTGGAGAAATACCCCAGTCTACCTATGAGCTGGCCTTCTTTTCCTTGCTGTTTTATTTTAAGCAGTTCTGCCTTAAGTGTTTCCCTTTCTGTTGTAAACAACAATTCAAATTCGGACTGTCTAAGAAAATTTGTAAAGATGCGCTGCTGAATCAGCATCTGAAAGTTATTGGCAAATTTGATGGAATCCGGGCCTTGAGGTATATTATCATCTCCAAATAGGTATGCCAAAGTTTTTATAAGCAGTATTTTATCAGTTCGGATGATTTTTTCATTACTTTTTTTATGCTCTATTTTATCGTTTAATATTTCACTATAAATCTGATATTTTTCAAGATGCCCGATACTGTTGATCGATTCGTTGGAAATAGAATGCAGAACGTCTATAATAAGATCCTTCTGATCCTTTTGAATTTGTATCAGGTTGTAAGTTCCTTTTATTCTGTCAATCGTTAAAAAGTCGCCCCTGCTGTCATTTAATTGCTTCATGATCTGCGGAAATTTCAGCTTAAAAAAGGTGAAATTTATAAAATCCTTCAGGTTCAGATATGAAAAGTCTTCTTGGAAAAGTGATATATCATACTTAATTTGATTAACAACCCTTTTGACATCCCTGAAATTTTTCACGTAATCCTCAAAGAGTAAATTGGGTTCTAAAAGTGCGGCATTTAACCTAAATTCTAGATCTGTAGGAGCGGGCTTGAATTCACGTAGCATTTCTGCCCTAAAATACTGCTTTAATATGCTGCTGTCTATTTCAGGGAGATATATTTCAAGCTGGAAGAACTTATCGACAAACTTTGTATCAAGAATATTTCCTTTTTCGGTAAGTCGTTTAATGACATACTGCTTGTCCATTGCCAGTACAAAAAAAGTATTGGTAAAGTTTGCAGTATTCCGAATAAGTTTAAGGGTCTGCAGAATCTCTTTCTGGTTCAGACGGTCCAGGTCATCAATGAAAACAATAATTTTTTTGTCTGTTTCCACTAGCATCTTATTGATATTTTCATAAAGTTCGCAGGCAGAAGATTGAGAGAAATTTGTGATGTGATTCTCCAAAAAATTGCTCAGGCTCTTGTTCTGGTAGAGGTCTGTCAATTTTTGAGAGTAGTCAACTATTTGGTTAGAGAGCCTTCCGTTATAAGGGGATAGTGCATTGCTGAGCAAGGTAAAGAACTCATTTATGATTTCATTCTCGTTGTGATTTAGATAGGGTAGAAAATGAATCGGGATTATTTCATTTTTTTCAAATTGTTCAGAGCTTTCAATTGTAGATTTAGTCATCTGGATAACGCTGGATTTTCCATTTCCCCATGGGCCGATTAGTCCAATAGATATTGATTTTGGATGTTTATCGCTTAGTAATATATCGGTTAGTTTTCCAACAGTAGGAGAAAAGTCAACGAGATCCTCAGCCTGGGTCGAGATAGGATCGTCTCCTACCAAAAAGTTTTTTACCGCTATCTGCTTCGTGCGTCGTTTTAAATACCAGCCAAGAGCATTAAAGGCAAAGTAAAAAAGCACAAGTGCCAGTAACAGTTCAATATATTGGACAGAAAAATAACGGTTAGCAATGGCTAAATGCATGTTCCAGTTTAGCCCATTGCCATTGAAGCGATAGTATATAAGTAAAAGAAATGACGAGAAAATAAAAATATACTCGGCCGCGGTGGGCACATATTTATCTGTTATTAATTTTATAAACAAAAATCCTGTCGACCATAGAAAAGCAATTATAATAATCAATTGTAGATACGATGCATTAGAGATGGGGTCAGACATTAAAAATGTTTCGATAAATAAGCTTATATACTTTTGGAAATAAAGGAACATAAAAATAAGTACAACAGCAGGCACAGTGATGCTCGTTTTTTGAAAAAAATCGCGTAGAAATCTTCCCATAGTCGGTATATTGAATTTGCGGAATTAAACTTTTATGTAAATATACAATTACTTCTTACTAAAAAAATATTCAATTGATTACTAGCCCTGTCATGAAATCAAAATCTGGAAAATCTTCAAAAAAGATTAAATATATATTTGTCGCCGGAAGATCCTAAGAAAAAGAACTGGATTAAAACAAATCCAAGTGAGGGATATTTATTATGCTTACGTCTTTATAGCCCTGCCCAATCTTATTTTGATGGAAGCTGGAAACCTGATGATCTAAAGAAGATTCAATAATAGTGATTGACTGTATAGGCTGTTTCACACTGTTGGATTCCTTTTGTGAATGGTTTCAAGAATTATATTATGGGTATTATTTATCCTTTTTGAATACGCTTTATCACTTTAATTAAGGTTTTGTAGATTAACACTTTTGCATAAATACTTGCATGTTAAATAAATAAAATATAACTTTGACACTATGGGTGTTTTTTTATCTTGTAAAACTTTAAAGTTTTACAAGATAAAAAAACACCCATACCCTTTTATTCCAATTTCAACATATTTTTTCATTGAAATTTTATATTTTTTTGTCACGTTTTTATGTTATATTTGTGACAAAAAACACCTCAAAAATAGGTTTATGTCAGTTGAAAATCAGATACTTGAGAAGATAAAAAACAATAAGCGTGGAAAAATATTTTTCCCAAATGACTTTCATTTGCTTGGCACCGACAGTGCTATACGACAAAGCTTGAATAGGTTGGAAAAAAAAGATATTTTAGTACGGTTATCAAATGGGATTTATTTGTTTCCGAAGAAGCACAAAGTTCTTGGAATACTAAAACCATCTACAGAAGAAATAGCGTTGGCAATTGCAAAAAGAGATAAGGCCAGACTAATCCCTACTGGCTCACAAGCTTTAAATAAGTTAGGATTTACTACTCAAGTTCCAATGAATGCGGTTTTTTTGACAGACGGTTCGCGTAGGGTCATTAAAATAGGAAAAAGAAATATTAAGTTCAAAGTAGCACCACCAAAACTTTTATCGGTAAAAAACGAAACAAATATTTATATTATTCAGGCTTTACGAGAATTAGGACAGGAAAATGTTACCCAGGATATTAAATTAAAGATAGCGGAAATTTTAAAAAATGTAAATAAAGAAGATTTGAAACATGATATAAAATTAGCACCACGCTGGATAGCTGCTATAATGCAAAATTCTTTATAATGGAAAAGTGGTTTGAATTATCTGAGGAGGAAAGGAAAAATATTTTTACTCAAACTAGTAACGAAACAGGTTTGTCGCCTACTGCAGTGGAAAAAGATTGGTGGGTAATGATAGCATTGCGAGCTATATTTAGTACAAAGGTTGCAGAGCATTTAGTTTTTAAAGGTGGTACATCTCTTAGTAAGGGCTGGGGACTTATAGAGAGATTCTCTGAAGATATTGATTTAGCAATTGACAGGAGTTTTTTTAAATTTAAAGGTGAACTCACCCGTAAAGAAGTTACAAAATTGAGAAAAGTAGCATGCGAATTTGTAACAAACGAATTCATAGATATGCTTAAACAAGCATTAGATACGCATGGCGTTAAAGAATATGAGTTATCTTTTTTAGCTTTTGAAAGATCGGACACAGATCCAGTTGCCATAGAATTAAAATACAAATCTCTTACAGAAAATATCGAATATTTACAACCTAGAATTTTAATAGAAATAAGTTCTAGGTCATTAATCGATCCTTTTCAAAACATTGCTATTATTTCGTTAATCGGCCAGACATATAAAGGAGCTCAATTTTCTGATTTATCAGTAGATATTCCAACGGTAAATCCGGAGAGAACTTTGATAGAAAAAATGTTTTTGTTACATGAGGAGTTTCAAAAAAGTGATCATTCAGAAATAAAGAGTTCAAGAATGACCAGACATTTATATGATATTTCTAAATTAGTTGATAATGGATATGCAGATATAGCGTTGGCAAATATGGAACTCTATCAAACAGTGATTAATCATCGAAAAATCTTAACAAATCTAACGTGGGTAGATTATTCAAAACATCAGCCAAAAACACTTAATTTCATTCCTCATGATGATATATTAAAAGACTGGGAAAAAGACTATTTAGAAATGCAGGAAAGTATGTTTTATGGAGAAACTGAAAAGTTTGATAAGTTGTTAGATAAATTAAGAAAGCTCAATCAAAAAATAAACTTATTATAATTAAGAAGCTTCCCTTCCAGAGATTTTGAGATTACGAGGATAAATTTCTATATAGATACAAACATGTACAGAAAATAAGATAGGCTATATATGTAGATCGTAGTTTGTATACAAATTACGATAATTTATAAAACATGAATATTTAAGCATATAAGCTGATAAAAGATCCTTAATTAATTTAAAGAATCTTTTATACATGAAATTTTTCATTCGGTTTTAATGCTTATGTTCATTGCACTTGATTGTTCATTTTAAATGAACAGGTCAAAAGGGTGAACAATCGATTGTCCTGTTAAAAACATTTAGCTATGGCCAATTCAAAAGTAAAGGTTTATAAATTAATTAAATGTATATTTAAATGTGTATAACTATTTAAGATTAAGATCTTTATATAGATTATCAATTACATTTTTAACTTCAACTGCCATATCAATATAAGGATTAATATTTTCAAAATCCTGCTTCTGAAAATTGCAAAAGAAATTAATCTTGGTAACCAGATCCATTACTGATTTTCTACTTTGCTCATTTAGATATATATTGTTACGAACGAGAGCATTATTTAGTAGACTAAGAGTTTCAACTGTTCCTTTTGCATCTGAACTTCTTTCAAGAAAAGGATTATTATAAATATTGTATTCTAATTCAAATCTATAATCAATAAGTATTTTATGTAACTCGTTAAATGCCCGAGTTTTATTTTGATATAGGATCTCTATACGTTTTGATCGATTTGAAAGAGTATGAGTTACAACACCTACGATTATTCCACTAATAATTGGTGAAAAGATCGCAAGCCATTTGAAAATTTCTAGATCGTTCATTGGTTTGGTTTTAGTAAATCTAACAATAAATCCTTCATAAACAGCGAGGTTCATTAATTATCAAATAAAAGTAAACTTGTAGTAGCTTTTATTACAATACAATCGTCTTTTAAAATATCAACCATAGTAATTTAAGTTTAGAATTACTAAAATACAAATTTTATAATGTGTACTAAAATCTAAAAACTCAAAAAAGATAGTGTAAAGTCGGTATACTTGCCTAAATTTATTATCGCAAATTTTCAATACTGGAAAATAGCTAATTTTTTTAAGTTTGGAATAAAGAGTTAAAAAGAAAAATAAATAAATTATGGATCCACTTACCTGGGGTTTTATTGGGACACTTGTCGGGACTGTTGTTGGAGCTTCCGCAAGTATAAGTACTACTTTAATTAATGCAAGAACTATCTCCAAGAACCAGAATAAGCTTGAATTTTATAAGAGGCAGGAAATTTTTCGGGAATTCCAACGTGATAACTATTTAAAAATTCAGGAAAGCACCTATAAAGCTCACAGGCTTGTAACTTTACTTCATGTTGAGGATTTGCAAAACTTCAAGGACAGCGGTCAGTGGCAGCAAGGGATACTTAATGCGGAAAACACTAATGAACTTCTGTATACCATCCAGGACCTAACGATGTATTTGGAACGTATTCAAAATGAGAAAGTACGGGAAGAAATCAGGAAGTTGACTGGTAAAATGCTCAAGGTGTCACATTCTTCAGATTGGAAGGAAAGTAATCAGTTATTGGCAGAAATAAACCAAGATATCTCCAATGCGATGAAAATTCTGGGGACAGAATTACGAAATAACTATTATAGTTCAGACGCAACTTTATAGCCCAAAAACAAGATGTCCGCAATGTAATTCTTTGTCTTCACTTTGATATATAACCAAACCTCTGATCCAATATGCAGAGGTTTGGTTCTCATATAGTATTTCGAAAGTTACTAAAGCAGCAGCAATACCAACTTAAAAGTTCAAAAGAACGAACTTTTACAGTTCAATTATTTTATTGCCGTAAGCCATTCAGGCGTTGGTTCTGCCAGTTTGCGCTTTTGGGTATCAAAGAGACCGATCTTCATTTCTGTAGTTGAACATAGATTACCATCACTATCGGTGATCCATTGCTTGATTATTCCTATCCTTGAACCATATTCACCTGTTTGGGAGTGTATTTAGAAAGTATAAATACTTGTTTTTGTAACAACATTATTCTTTTGATTGAAGTGATTTTTAATTTAAAAATCATTTTTCTTTAACTATCAATTCAAATTGAATTTTAAACTTTGATTAAATAATGATTTGATCAAACTATCATGAAATCAAAATCTGGAAAATCTTCAAAAAACATTGAAGAGAAAATTAAGAAAGAGAAGCAGCATGCCGCTATAATTGATTTGTTTGTCAGAATTATTGTTGCTACAACTTTAAAAGAGTTCTATGAAAAAAATGAAGCTAATTCTAAAGATCAGATATAATGTTAAGTGAATTAAATTATGTGTGAAGGAAAAAACTACTCAATCGAACACCTTTATAACTTATTGTTTTGTAGTTGATTAAGGTGTTCGATTCCCGTAGACTCATTTTTTGTTTTTAATATTTTCGATAATTTAAAAAACAATATTTGTTAAAATATTAAGAATTGTAGCGGTTGAAGGATGTGAAAATGAACGTTTTTTGAGAATTAAATAAAAAAGGAAGGTGTTCGACACCTTCCTTTTTGTGGAATTGTCGGGATTTCAATCGAACAACTGATTCCGATATTAATGTTTATTGATAAGGTTGGCAAAAATCTTTAAATTGCCTTATTTATATGAGCTTTAATCGCACATCTGTTTTCTAAATATTTTTTAAATTGAAAAGGATATCCGGTTTTTTAATTGTTAGTTACAATTTTAAAAATGAAAATATAAGTTTTAAAATAAGTGAAAGGTTTTCGACTGTCGAACACCTTTTTTTAGGTAATAATGTTTCTTTTTAGAACAGTATTTTTGGGAATATTGAAATGGAGAGCTGCAGATTCGAACCTTAATTCTATAGCACTTCTATTTACAGTGTTTTTAGTTTTATAAAATACTGGTGCGCCACGATTCTGCCACAAAACTAATAATGTTGAGAGTTGAGATAATAGCCAGCCTTAGACTTCTGTAGAAAGAGAAGCAACTCTAATTTTGAAATTTTAAAAACACCGCTAAATAGCTAAAGCTAACTCATTTTTAAAGAGGCCGATTAATAACAAACTTTAACTATTTTTATTTATTTTTTGTAATTCAGTTGGTGAGTATCCAAATCGCTTTTTGAATGCGAAGGAAAAATGTGATAAATTTTCAAACCCTGTTTCATAATAAATATCGACAGGTTTTTTGTTTTTTTCTGTAAGTTGATAATATGCCAATTCTAATCTTTTTTTAGTTAACCAGCGTTGTGGCGTAACATTGAAAGCCTTATAGAAATCCCTCTTAAAAGTAGTCAGACTTCGACCGGTTAAATAGCCAAATTTTTCTAATGGCATATTAAACATAAAGTTCTTCTCCATAAAAGAAGCCAGATCAATCTTATACGGTTCTTCAAAGTTGGCTAATATAGAGTCGATTTCTTTGTCAATGGTTCTAAGAATTGAAATTGCTTCGGTAATTTTTAATGAAGCGATATTCTCGGGAAAATTTTCCTGCATTTCAAAATAAGGAATCAATGAAGCTAAGCAGCTTTCCAGCAAAGGATGTCTGTGGAAACTGAAAATTTTTGATGTGGAAGTTTTTAGCGTTGGATTTTCGTGGTTATAAAATGTCCGAAGTCTTTTAGCCGATAAATGCATGGCAACTGCTTTGTGTGGCAAATCATCTTTTGGAATATTAATAATTGTGGCTAATTGATTTCGGGGAATTAAAAAAGTACTGCCAGCACCAAATACGAAACTTTTATCTGCCTGGATAATTTTCGTTTCACCAGAAATTAGCCACACAAGCAGGTGATCATTAAACGCAGCTTCTGTTTTAAACAGCTTACCGGAATAATTAGAAAGTTTAATGTCGGGGTTTATGTAATTTACCTGATAATCCATAATTGCTTGTGTGGTATAAAGATACAAATATTAAAGATCGAATTTTATTCCGGTCATCTTCTCACTCAATTTCCATAAACGTTTTGCATTTTTTTCATCTAATGAATAAGCTTTAATGCCGCCAATAATTTCTTCATTTGCATTCAAGGAAGCTATATCTGCATTTTCACAATAAACCCCTCCAATATCATTGAGCAATTTGCTGGTGGCTGCCCAAATTGTTGTGGCTGCGCCTTGTGGAATCGTTTTTAGTGAAGCTGCAACTTCGGGAAGTATATTTCCTTCAGCATCAGTGTAACCGAGTTTTTGAAGCAAGTCAATTGGAGCCTCTCTTCCTAATTCTGTTTCACCAACAGCCCCGGGACATAACGAATAGCTGCGCACATTATAGGCTTTTGCTAATGTATCTAGTTCCAATGAAAAAAGATTTACGGCTGTTTTTGACTGCCCGTATCCTTGCAAGGTTTCATACTCCCGATTTAGGAAATTCGGATCTTCAAAATCAAAATCTGAAAATTGATGTCCTCCCGAAGAAACATTTACCACTCTGGCGCCATCTGCTTTTTTTAGTGCTGGCCACAATCTTGCTGTGAGCTGAAACAGCGCCAGATAATTTGTTGCTAATTGCGATTCGTATCCGCGATTATCTCTGCGTAATGGCACCCACATAATTCCGGCATTGTTAATAAGTATATGAAGCGGTCTGTCTGAATGCAAAAACTTTTCTGCAAAATTATCAATAGATTCAGGATTCATTAAATCCATTTTTTCAATTATTACATTTGAAATACTTTTCAGGTTTCTTTTTGCTTTTTCGACATCCCTGGCTGGTACAATGACGGTGGCACCTGCTCCTGCAAGTGTTTTAACCGTTTCTAAACCAATTCCTGTATTTCCGCCCGTTACAATGGCAATTTTTCCTGTAAGATCAATTCCATTTATAACTTCCTTGGATGTAGATTTAGCATTAAATCCTGAACCTGTAGCTTTCTGTAATTTCCCCTGATAATTATTCTGTTCCATTTTTTTTAATTTAAGTTATTTTATACAGCAAAATTATGGGATACATGAAGCAGCCACTTTGTTTAAACGTCTGAATATACTTTGCTTAAACGTCCGAATCAAAAAATTGCTGGTCGGTGTATTTAATATTACTACATTTATACCATTAACTTATTTAAACCTGATTCTGTATCAGTTTTATGATGTTTTAGACAATGAAAAAAGCAAAATCAATCGAATATACAGGTTCTGATGCAGAGACTTCTCAAAGGCTTTTGCATAATGAAGGAGCTATTTTGTTAGAGTTAGGAAAAGACATTACAAGAGTTAGAGAAAAAAAAGATTTGATTTTTCTATTGTCTAAAAGAATAAAGAGTCTCTATTATTTTACACATACAGTAGTAACATTAATTGATCATAAAGACAAAACTTACAAAGGATTTTTGTTGGATACTGCTGCTGATGAAATATTAGAAAAAGAATCGTATGCGAAATTGCAGAAAACACATTTCACACTCAACGAACCGTTTATAAAAGAAGTTTTAGATGCTGAAAATCCAATTTCGTTTTTATTGGAAGAAGTTAAAGACAAACCCAAAAGTCCTTCCTTTTTACGAGTGAGCTATGAAGGCGGTATTCGGGAGATCTTAATGGCGACATTATGGATTGAAGATAAACCACTCGGCTTTATTCATGTTTATTCAGACAGAACAGACAGTTTTACTACAGAATTTCGAAATATTATAAAAGGAATTACTCCTCAGCTTTCTATTGCAGTCTCTAACATTATTAAAAATGAAGAGATACAGAAAAAAGAACACGAAAAGTCATTTCTGCTTGATTTTAGCAATGATATTTCAGAAGTCAGAAACAAAGAAGATCTTGCCATTGCAGTTCGCACGGCATTAAAGGGAATAAATCCGTTACAGGGATATGTGATTAGAAAATTGAATGATGACGGCAATTCTTTAAGCACTTATATCTATGACGAAAGTATAACAACAGATAACAATCCTGTTTTGCATGAATTGCTGGAACAAAAATTCCCTATTAATGATGGTTTGCAAAATAGAGTTTTAGAGAGTTATATACCTCTATTATTCAATGTGGATATTGAAATCGACCGCGGTATAACGGCTCCTTATCTTTTCTTTTGGAAGAAATTAGGTTTTAAGAGAATGGTGGGTATTGCACTTCGAAATGGAGATAGTGTTTTGGGAATGTTGTGGCTTGCGATTGAGGAAATTAATATTTCGTTACTGCAGGGGATCTGTTCTCAAATTTCTACTGCGATGTCAAATATTATAGCCAATGAATTATTAGAAAGCAAAAATAATGAGCAATCAGTTTTATTGCAGTTTAGTAACGAAATAGCCGGAGTTCGAACCAAAGAAGATTTACAGCTTGCAATCATAAACGTACTTAGGGATCTTTTGAGTACCAAATTGGCAATGCTAAATGTTTTTGATGATGACAAAATAGGGCTTAGTCCGTATATGTTTGACAGAACATTGTTTGAAAAAGCCGAAATTAACTTTGATGAAATGGCAGCCGTAAAACTTGATATTTATGAACCGTATACAGCTCAGGTAATTAAAAGTGGAAACGCCATTGTTTTTAATGTGGAAGAAGAACTTCGGATTACCAATTCTGGTTTTGCACAATTGTGGAAAAAAGTAGGTTTTCAAAACGCTTACGGAGCATTACTAAAAGTAGGAAACTCAAATGTTGCTACAATGTGGCTGCTGGCAGACAAACTCGATGCTTCGATATTAAAAGGAATATGTTCGCAAATTTCAGTTGCAATTGCCAATATACAGGCAAACGAAAAACTTTTATTGTACAAACAGCAGTTGGAACACGAAAATGTGTATCTGAAAGAACAAATCAAAAACATATATAATTTCACAGAGATTATCGGAAGTGGTAAACAAATGCAGAAAGTGTATCATTTAATGTCTTTGGTGGCTGAGTCAAATTCGACTGTTTTAATTCTTGGTGAAACAGGAACAGGTAAAGAATTGATTGCCAGAGCTATTCACAATGCATCTCACAGAAAAGACAAGTTGATGATTAAAGTGAACTGCGCCGCAATGCCGGCGAATTTAATTGAAAGTGAATTGTTCGGACATGAAAAAGGAGCTTTTACAGGAGCAACCGAAAGACGAATAGGAAAGTTTGAATTGGCCAACAACAGCACATTATTTCTGGATGAGATAGGAGAGATGCCGCTGGAAGCACAAGTAAAATTATTAAGAGTTATTCAGGAACGAGAATTGGAACGTGTAGGGGGAAAAGACACCATAAAAGTTGATGTCAGAATTATTGCGGCAACCAATCGTAATCTTGAAGAAGAGGTAGATGCCGGGCGTTTCCGTTCGGATCTGTTTTACAGATTAAATGTTTTTCCTATTTATCTGCCTTCACTCCGCGAAAGAATGGAAGATGTAGAAGCGCTCGCTAATTTTTTTGTAGCCAAGTACAATAAAAACAATGGCAAAAATATAAAACGTATTGCACCAAAAGCAATGCAGCAATTGCATAGTTATTTGTGGCCGGGAAATGTACGGGAACTGGAACATCTTTTAGAGAGGAGCGTTCTTATGACTACCGATTCTGTTTTGCGAGAAGTATATCTTCCCAAAAAAACAGATAAAAACGATGCCGAAGAAAATATCTTCAATAAATCATTAGAAGAAATGGAACGTTTATTTATTATTAATGCATTAAAGAGGTGCAACGGTAAAATTTCCGGAGCCGGTGGTGCAGCTGAAGTTTTAAATATACCAGGGAATACGCTTCACTCTAAAATGAAAAAACTCCTCATTACTAAATCAGAATACTTTTAAAGACTTCTTTATTTAAATACCAATGCCCATTGCAAATTATAGTAATGGGCATTTTTATTTTTATGTCCAACATTAATTCGATCTAAAATTTAAGTATTCACTCTATAAAGTGAAAGTTAAAATGATTTCCCTTTGTAAAGGGAAGTTTTAAATCTGAATATGCATGTAAGTATTTGATTTCTAGTGTTTTAATTGAATGGCACGTAAATTGGCTATTACTAAATGAAAATGAAAATCATTTATAACAATTTAAAACACACATCATGAAAATTTTAGTAATTGGCGGAACAGGATTAATTGGATCAAAAGTAGTAAACAAACTTCGTGATCAGGGGCACAATGTAATATCGGCGGCACCATCAACAGGAATTAATACGATAACAGGAGAGGGGCTTGCAGAAGCGGTTACCAATACAGATATCGTAATTGATCTGGCAAATTCTCCATCATTTGCAGATAAAGAAGTTTTGGAATTTTTTGAAACTTCGGGCAGAAATCTTTTAGCAGCCGAAATTAATGCAGGAGTAAAACATCATATTGCACTTTCGGTAGTAGGTACAGATCGTTTGCAGGAAAGCGGTTATTTTAGAGCAAAACAGGCTCAGGAAAATTTAATAAAAAAAGCAGGCGTTCCTTTTACGATTATTCACTCGACACAATTTATGGAATTTCTGGGCGGAATTGTTGCTTCTGCACATGAAGGAGGAAGTGTGACTATTTCTCCGGCAAAAATTCAGCCAATAGCTTCAGAAGACGTTGCTTCAATGGTAGTTGATCTTGCACTTGGAAATCCATCAAACGGAATTGTAGAAATTGGAGGTCCGGAACGTTTTAAACTTTCAGAACTTTTACAGACTTACTTAACAAAAACTAACGACCCTCTTCAGGTTATTTCAGATGAGAAAGCTTTGTATTTTGGAGCCCCTCTTGAAGAACTAACACTTGTTCCGGCATCTACAGCAAAACTGGGCAGCATCACTTTTGAGGAATGGTTTCCTAATCGTCCTCAAAGAGCATAATCAAATTAAATTATAAATGGCTTCGATGCCCGTTGAAACGAAGATGACGGGTAGGCAGTTTGTCGAGGCGGTTGTAATGGGCGTGCACTTTCCACCCGTTCGTGCATATAAAAAATCCTACGTCAGCGCAATTAATTGCGAAATCTGATCAACAACACGACAACTCAATGGGCAACGGCGCAATTTTAACTTCTTAAATTAAATATTATGAACAAGTTAGTACTATCAACAGTAATTACACCCGAAGTACAGGGAGATGAACAATTTTTTGCCAGAAAAGCAAGATCAAAAGATTTTGACGGATTGATGGATCCAATTATTGGTTTTGATCATTTTGAATTGAAACATGATATTTTCGGACCACATCCACACGCAGGAATGTCGGCCATAAGTTATGTTTTTGAAGATTCTGCGCCTTATCACAGTATCGATTCTCTTGGCAATAATGTTCTTATAACTGCGGGCAGTTTACTTTGGACATATGCTGGAAAAGGTGTTGTGCATTCTGAATTTCCTGTTCCTGACGGCGCTACTGTTGAAGGCTTACAATTGTTCGTAAATATTCCGGCAGCAAAAAAACAGCAAGCTCCTAAAAGTGTTTTTATAGACCATTCTCAAATACCTGAAATAACAGAAGAGGGTGTTCGTATAAGAGTTATTTGTGGTAAAAGCGGAGATGTAATTAATAAAATTGAGACTCCAGAAGTACTTACCATGCTGCATGTTTTTTTAGAAGCGGGAAAAGAGTTTGCCCACACTCTTCCTGCACAGTGGTCAGGAACTATAATTGTTATTGAAGGTTATTTTGATTTTATAACCAATCAGGCTACCACAGAACTTGAGGAAGGTATGGTCATCTCAGGAGCACATTCTGACAATGATGAACTTTTGAAATTTATCGCCATAACTAATTGTCAGTTTATCCTCATTTCCGGAAAGCCTTTAAACGAAACCTTATTCTCAAAAGGAGCAATGGTTATGGACTCAGAACAAGCATTATCAGATGCAATTGAAAATTATAAAAATGGCAAAATGGGGTTTATTGAAATGGAAGGTGAATCCAGAAATGTAATTCAGCCAATCGAATAAAAGAACTTTGGATAATGATCTTTTCAGAAAACGAAATTTATTAATATAAAAATGTGAATTATGAGACTTGTTAATATTTTACAGTTACTAGGCTTATCAAAACAAGCCGGTTATAGCAGTGAATCGGGAAGTGAATTTGATTTACATCACCATGATTTAACCGATGGCAGCGAGCTGCTCGACGAAACTTTACATATGCGGGAACAGCCTTTTGAAGACGACCACGAAGAAGACTATACTTCAATATTTTAAACAATAATCAATTTTTTTACAAATCCTTAAATACAATTATTATGCAAGAATTTTTAGTAGTGATCCACAGAGATCTAACAAGCGAAAAACCAGTACCAACTCCTGAACAAATGAAAGAAGCGATCAAACCTTACCAGGATTGGATTGCAGGAATTGCAGCTCAGGATAAATTAGTGGCCCCGCCAAAGCGCTGGGATTTAGACGGAAGAGTGATTAAACATACCAAAATGGGAAATCATATTACCGAAGGACCTTATGGTCATGGAAAAGAATCGATAGGAGGTTTATTCCTGATTAGATCAAATGATTATGACGAAGCGGTAAAAATCGCCGAAGCCTGCCCAATTATTCAATACGGAGCTATTGTTGAAGTTCGTATGTCAATTCCGGTAGCGTAAATCTGAGTAATAAGCATGCCTCAATTCACGGCATGCTTATAATTTGTCAAATAAAAATCTAACCATTAAAAACAAAAAATCATGAGTTCAAGATTATTTATAGGGAAAACATATCCTGCAGGTTTTAAAGCATTAAGTGAATTGGATAAAACAATAAAAGAGTCAGGTCTGGACAAATGGTATCAGGAGCTTATTAAAATTAGTGCTTCTCATTTAAACGGATGTGCTTTTTGTCTGCATCAACATACACAGGATGCGCTTTCTCTGGGAATTGATGCCAGAAAAATTACTTTAGTTGGAGTCTGGAGAGAAGCAGAAAATCATTTCTCTGAAGAAGAACAGCTTATTTTACTGGTTACAGAAGCCATTACATTCATACATGAAGAAGGACTTTCAGACGAATTGTACTCAAAATGTATTGCGTTATTTGGTGATAATGATACCGTAAAAATTATCATGGCTGCAACTGTGATCAATACCTGGAACCGAATTGGCGTTGGCTTTAAAATGCAGCCTAAATTCTAATAGTAAATTCCTTTTGTTTTCAATTTAAAATTAAAAAAAAATGTACACGGGAAAATCATATAAATTGTTAGAATTTATTGTCTGGACAAGAAAAAGCATTTACCTATTAATTATAATGAGCATAATACCAACTGTATTATATCAAATTTTTGAATTAAAATGGCTTGGTATTTCCTGGACAGTTGTAGCATTGTTAGGAACTGCAACAGCTTTTATTGTTGGTTTTAAAAACACGCAAACCTATAATAGAACGCTTGAAGCACAACAAACGTGGACCTCAATTTTAAATACAAGTCGATCATGGGGAATTATGAGCAGGGATTTTTTGAATGCTCCTGATAAAACCAGATTGCTCGTTTACAGACATATTGCCTGGCTAACCGCTTTGCGTTATGAGATGCGTTCATTTCGTGTTTGGGAAACAACCCGAAGAAAACACAATACAGAATATCAACAATATTATATAATTCCCGAGAATGAAAGCAGTCTTGATCAGGAATTGTCCAAATTTCTTTCTTCAGCTGAATTAGAATACATTTTGAAAACAAAAAATAAAGCGACTCAAATAATGGCGTTACAGAGTAAAACTTTGAAAGAGTTATATGATGCTCAGGAAATCGTAGTACTTCAGTTTGTTGATTTTCAAAGAACAATAAAGGATTTTTTTACTCAGCAGGGAAGAAGCGAGCAGCTAAAAGATTCTCCTTATCCCAGACAGTATGCCATTATTAATACGCTCTTGGTTCATTTATTTTGTTTGCTTCTCCCATTCGGATTATTAAAGGAATTTGATAAGCTAAATGAAAGTATTGGTGGAATAATGCACGGAAATATGGTTTGGTTTGTAATTCCGTTTAGTGTTATTATTTCCTGGATGTATACCTCATTAGGTCAGGTAGGCGAGAGTACAGAAAATCCTTATGAAGGAAATGCTAATGACGTTCCCATCTCTAAAATATGCAAACTGATAGAGATTGATCTTAAAGAAATTTTGGGCGAAATTAATTTGCCTGAAATTCCTCAGCCACAGCATAATATTATTTTATAAAGAATTTTCAATTTCAGCATAAAATTAATGCTGTCATTATTGTCGAAAACAGCAATAATGTTATAATTATCTACATCATGGAAAAGTACAACCACTCTTTGCAGGAGATTCAATTTCCTGCCAGCAATTTTTATGGCAAATTTTTAACGCAGGAACAGCTTGATGCTGAGTACGATGTTGAAAAAGCAGTTTCCAATTTCCCGGACTATATCACGAAATATGTTACTGAAAGTCAGGAAGCACGCAAGATTCTAAAAGACAGATTTGTAATTGCTTATGGCCCGACAGTAATGGAAAGACTTACGGTTTATCCTGCTAAAGATGCCGGAGCGCCTGTTTTAATTTTTATTCATGGAGGTTATTGGAAAATTGGACTTGGTGATGATTATGATTTTGTTGCAGTGGGTGCAGCGCAAGCTAATTTTACAGTTGTAATTGTCAATTATGACCTTGCGCCAAAAGTAACGATTCCAGAAATGGTAAGACAGATACGATCTTCTATTGCCTGGACAAGCCAGAATATTATACAATTTAATGGTGATCCCGAGCAAATTTTTGTCGCAGGGCATTCCGCCGGAGGACACCTTGCAGCAATGACGGCTTTAACAAAATGGTCAGATTACGGACTACCAAAAAATACCATTAAAGGTATCCTGGTAGTAAGCGGACTTTTTGATTTAGAACCCGTTTCTCACACTTTTGTTCAGCCTGCAATTCGCATTACGGCAGATCAAATTCTTTATTGGAGTCCCATCCGGCTAATTGTGCCGAGTAAAATCCCGTTGATTGTTGCCTGGGGAGATCAGGAAACAGAAGCTTTTAAAGCCCAATCATCGAATTATCTGCAAGCCTGGAAAAATGTGGGAAATAATGGAACCGCACTCATTTTGCCTGAAAATCATTTTAGTATTCTAAAGGAGTTTACCGCGGCAGATGGTTTACTGATAAAGGCAATAATTACGCTTGCTCAAAATCACAAAGCAGTAAGCCAATAAATAGATAAATTAAATCTTAAAAAAAATATATTATGACAAAATCATGGCCTGTACTTTCTTATGAAAAAGGCAAACCCACGTATGAAACGCTTCAATTATGGACTCAGATTTTAGGGAAAATTAAACTGGCAACATTGCCATGGACCAATCATTCCTGGAATTGCACGCTTCACATTACCCCAACAGGATTAAGTACTCAAAATATTCCTTACATTAATAAATATTTTCAGATTGATCTTGATTTTGTTTCACATCAATTATGCATTTTAACCAGCTTAGGAGAAAATGTGAATTTTGATTTGCGCAATTTAAATGTTGCTGATTTTTATAAACTTATTTTTGAAAAGTTAAATGAGCTTGATATAAAAATTGAGATACTGACAATGCCTTCAGAAATTGAAAATCCAATTCATTTTGAGTTCGATACCGTTCATAAAACGTATGGAGTTGTACAGGCGACCAATTTTCATAGTGCCTTGTGTAATATACAGGATGTATTTATGATCTTTAGAAAAGATTTTATTGGTAAAAGCAGTCCTATACATTTTTTCTGGGGAGGATTTGACCTTTCTCTTGCTTTTTTCTCCGGAGAAAAAGCACCAAAACACCCAGGTAAAATACCTGGAATGCCAGACTGGGTTTTACAGGATGCTTTTAGCCATGAAGTGAGTGATTTTGGTTTTATAACCGGTAATGAAGCATATCCTGTAGCCGCTTTTTATTGTTATCTCTATCCTGAAGCAAAGGGGTATAAAGAAGGAAAAGTAATGCCGGCTGAAGCATTTTATAATGAAGTTTTAGGACAGTTTATTTTACCATATTCTGCAGTTCAAAGTTCTGATAATCCTGAAAAAAAATTGCTTGAATTTTTAAGAAGTACTTATGCTATTGGCGCAAAATTAGCCAATTGGAAATCTGATTTATGGGAACAAGACCGAAGTTTTAAAAATGAAATTTCTATCACAATATAATTCATAAGTGCCTATGAAAGGCTCTTATTGTTTAAATTAAAATTGTAAATTTTATATCTTAAGTATTTACCCTTGGAATCAAATCGGATTTAAAAATTATTTTGTCTTCCACATACATAAAAAATTTCAGAAATGGATGCACTAAGAAAATTGCTGAATCTAAAAGTTTCGAACCTAAACTTCTTATAACCTTATTTTGCTTAGTTTCTGGTTTTTAAAAATACCATGTGCCACGATCCTGCCACAAACTTAAAGTATCTTTTCTGCCCTTAGAATGATTATGAATTTGTATCTTATATGTACTTTAAAAGTATTTTAAATTATTTAATAGCATAAAACTAATTTCTAGAAGTGAATTTAACTTTAGATATTTCATGTTTAAAAAAGCTGGTTTCAGCGCCTTTACTATTAATCTAATTTTGATTTTTCTGTAACTATTAATTTAAACGGAATTTTAAATTTTGAATAAAAACTTTTCAATTTGATTTAATAGAACAGACATGAAATCCAAATCTGGAAAATCTTCAAAAAAAAATGAAGAGAAAATTAAGAAAGAGAAGCAGCATGCTGCTATAATTGATTGGTTTATCAGAATTATTATGGCTCGTACTTTGAAAGAGTTTTATGAAAAAAATGAAGCTGATTCAAAAGATGAGTTGTAATATTTAATAACTTAAATGTTGTGTAACGAAAAAACTGCTCAGTCGAACACTTTGTTAACTTGTTGTTTTATAATTGGTTAAGGTGTTCTATTCCCGCAGACTCATTTTTTATTTTTTAATACTTTCGATACTTTTAAAAATAATATTTGTTAAAATAATAAGAATTGTAGTGATTGAAGAATGAAAAAATGAATGTTTTTTGAGAATTAAATAAAAAAGGAAGGTGTTCGACACCTTCCTTTTTGTGGAGTCGCCGGGAATCGAACCCGGGTCCAAACAAGCAACTAAAGAGCTTTCTACACGTTTATTTCCTGATTGGATTTTCGTTGTTGAGCTAGGTCAGG
>Ga0247740_1000173_pt1 | contig 34816 bp, 31 predicted proteins | sample UWRJL148409B2_FD_180942 | JGI IMG/M metagenome (GOLD analysis project Ga0247740, IMG submission 180942) | Plant litter microbial communities from Arlington Agricultural Research Station in Wisconsin, United States - UWRJ-L148-409B-2 | ecosystem: Environmental > Terrestrial > Plant litter >...
GGCGAGACAGCGCTGCATACGGCTGCAAGACTTGGACATGAGACAATTGTTAGGCTGCTGCTAGACAGCGGCGCTAATCCAGACTCGAAAGATATTCTTGGGCTGACGCCGCTGATGTGGGCGGCAAAAGAAACGCGGGAGTCCGTTGTTAAGCTGCTGCTGAATAGTGGTGCCGATACGACGGACTTTGTCGTGGGAGAATACCTGAAGGAATATGACATCGCTTTCGTCATGGATCTTGCTCGTCGCTTGAAGGTCAGAGAGAACTCTTAGCCTCACCATCTTTCGGTAGCATTGCGCACCGATACAACCACACTGGTGCTATACTTGGGGTCACTTTCTTAGCACCACCACACCGCCTGATGGAAGGAATTCACGATGCTCGCCGATGCGTGTTCGCGACACTCAGGGTCCAAGTCTACCCCCAAGACGCCGACGATCCATCCACTCGAATTCGAAATCATCCCAGGTTCTCACTGAACGGTCTTCGCCTCGCCCCCTTCCTCGTTGCAGGTTGATACAGCAACAGACACTCATTTACCGGTATCCCGTCCCGGCTGTTGCTCCCCGCCTTCATTCATATCTCGCCGAAGCCACCGGATCTCCGCGGTCGTCTTCAGTAGCTCCGAGCATCCAGACCGAACAGGCATCGACAACAACGGATTCTGCCTGATGTGGGCTTGGAGTGAATAGCTGAGGTGTGTCGAGGTGTGTTTATATCAATCGGTGGAGATTGCATCGTGCTATTGGTGAGATATAAGATATAATTTTTGTTTACGAGACGGAGCGTTGTAGTGGCATGAGAGACAAGGTGTTTGGAAGTGATAATTCAGCGGCTACGCTAAAGTATCGGTCAATGAAGGCGTTTAATCACTAGGGGGTTGTAGAAAAGTAAACGAGACGCGCCGCATCCGGAGTTTTGGAGAAAGATCATCTGCACTATTGTATGACTAGGTTCCTCTTTCCCGCTATCCATCGAGCGTCGACCTGAATCGTTTTCATTTCCAAGACTCCAATATGAGTTCACTCGCCCGCTCCGCAACCGCATAAACCAGACTCTGCGTATTACTCTGCGGAATGAGCGGAAACACACTAGCGTCCACCACACGCAGTCCTGCCACACCATGTACACGAAGATTGGAGTCCACGACGCCACCTTTCTCACGCGGAGCCATAGCGCAAGTTCCGACAGAGTGCCAGAATGTCGTCGACGCGAGCTTGGCGAACTCCGTAGCTTTATCTAAGCTACCCTCAAAGAAGGCTCGGTTGTCATTGCGCTTCCCGTCTGGCTTGATAATGGATGAGAATGGCTCTGCACCAGCAATTGTCTCAAGATAGCGCACATGTCGCGCATGAAGTTCAACGTCGATGGCGTTGGTCAGATACCGGTGATCTACGGTAGGAGGAGCCGCTACGTCGGAGGATGTGATGTGCACTGTCCCCGTGGACAACGGGTGCGACAACGCAACGGCAAGCGTAATGAAGTTCTCGGGTTGGGGATCGGGCACAAGTCCGGCCGTCGTGTCGCGACCTCCCGCGCCAGACTGGCCTTGGAAGAGGAAGTACTGCCCGATCCCTTCCTTTCCAATCAAGAGTAGTTGGCGCAGTTTTTCAGTGCGCGCCTCATCCAGTGGGTGGCGTGCTTCCATATTGGTTAAACCCTCGAGGACGGTGTCACGGGCCTGAGTATCGTTGACAAAGTCCACTGTCGGAAGGTATCCGAAAGACGAGACTCCTGAAGAGATAATTGGCCCGGCTTGGTGTTCTTGATAAAGAGCCATGACTTGCTGGACGGCTTCAGGTTCATTGCGTATGAGGCCATCTAGCGTGGAGATCCCTTCCACGACTTCAAAACTCACGCCGCATAAGATGTGGTCCTGCAGATTGGTACCAACGTGCGGATGCGACACTTTAATGTCCACTCCAGCAGCACGAAGCACATCTTCGTCGCCAATACCCGAGAGCTCCAATAGTTTGGGCGAGTTAAACACGCCTGCGCAGAGGATGATCTCCTTTTTGGCATTGATAGTCTTCGTCACGTCGGCCTGGATGAACTCGACACCTGTAGCTTTATGTTCCTCTCCGCTGAGTAAGACGCGGCTCGCAATGGAATGAGTGTAGACGATAAGGTTTGATCTATGGGCCACGGGAAGGTAGTATGAGTTCCCCGAGTAACACCGCGTCTTTGTGGTTGGATGCACGGTCGATGGTGTATTGAATGCTCCGATGGAGTGACCAGAGAATGGACTGGCAGTCAAGGAATAACCCAAATTGCCAAACGTCTCGTCCCACGCTTTGGTAACTGGATCTTGCTGAACGCCTGCGAAAGAGGCATTCACTGGTCCCTTTGCAGAAGCAGCGAAGTCTTCAGCCCAGGAAACGTTGCTATGCGTCTCCTTCTCGTTGTCCGGCAGTCTGAGAGAAAAGATCTTATCGAGGTACGATAGTAGACTGGAATTCCAGCCTTCGTTGCCGATCAATTTCTCCCAATCATCGAGATCGGATGAGGAGAAAGGAATCAATGCTTGCGCGTTGATTGCGCTGGACCCTCCCAAAGCTTTGCCTTGGGTTTGGCCGATACGTCGCCCGTATAGTCCTTCCTATGGTTCTGGTGAGCAGCCATCCGATACGAAGTTCTGTAATGGGCTTCATGGGTACATTGCGAACACATACCTGTGGTGTTGTGGCGAATCCCCAATCGATCTCAGTCCCCGCTGCTGCACTGAACAAACCAGGTATAAGCACCCTTGGATCGGCGCTAACCTCACCGCCTGCCTCAATGACGGCAACTGTCCATTCTGGGTTCGCTGAGAGACGGTTGGCAAGCACCAAGCCCGCTGTCCCACCGCCCACAATGACGAAATCGTAGCTTAGAGTATCGGCCATTTGGTTCGGGAGGGTAGTATGGAGTTCCCAGAGAAAAATGCGACCTAGGAATGGGAGGCATTTCTGTGTTCATAAGCTTACCGGGTAATCTAGCTACCAAGACCGGCTCTTCGCATGTTGAGGTAAAAGCAATGCCTGGTAGGTGAGTGCTGACCAGGCGGGCGTGCTGTGCCATGAGGAAGCACAGGCGAACAGTCAAATCACGCCACATCAGACGGCCCTCGGACTTTTGAGTGCCGTTGATAGCGTAATCACGTATTTGGACTAGTGAATTAAGGGAAAATGGGCTCTGTCGATCGTGAGCTTAGGTGTCAGATGGGATGCTCCCACGGCTTTAACACCATACTTGCATGATGCTCTAAAGCTTAAAGCTTGGCCTTGAGAGGCTTCTGCTCCCCACCCTCAACTCCCTCAAACCGCCACTCCTCTCCGCTCTTCACATCCAAACCATCCTCTTCACCCTCCTCATCCTTAATCCACCCATCAGCGATAAGTCGCGCGACATTCTTCCCCATAAGCGCACTCGTCTCCATAGTACTAATAAACGGCTCAATGCCGCTTGTATACCACAGCCCCTTCTCTAGCTTGATCTCATCAAAGGTAACTCGCGGTCGCTCCTCTGGATACGAGTGCCAGATCTTGTGATGTATCCAGCTGACATTTCCATCCACATCGCCGTGCTCTGCTTCGGCGTCGGTGACTGTGGCGCCGAGGTATCGTGAGAGGAAGCCAGCGTCGACTATGGGTGTGAGGGCAAAGACCTTGTAGATGTATTCGGCACGGGGTGGGGAGACGCGCCTGTTTACTCCGCGGGCGACAATCGAGATGCTGTTGAAGCCGGGGCCCGACTTGGGGTCGGTCGCATTCTCGCCCAGATTGAGCGTTGTGAGCACGTGCTGCGGGACTTGCTTGTCGTCGGGGAGGTCAAAGGCTACTGGGGAAGGCTTGTGCGGGGACGCAAATAGGGTGGTGTAGAGCTTGACATAAGGGATTTGGTCCGGTGTGTGTTTTGGTGCAGGGTCGATAATAAGATTGGAGAATTGGAGGGGCGAGGCGAGGACTACTTCGTCGTATTGGACGATTTCGCCGGAGGAGGTAGTCAAGTTATAGGTGTTGTCCAGTTGTTTGGAGATATGCGTTATGCCCGTGTTGAGCTGCGTAGATATGTATGGCGACGATTGCAGCATCCGGTCGAAGATCTGCCAATTGCCGCCCGCAATAGACATGGCGCCGTTAGCGGCCATGCATACCATTGTCTCGAGGCCGTGGATGATGGCCAGGTTCGAGGCGTAGTTCACCCGTGTGCTCGCCTGCACAATCTCGTTCGCAAACTTATCCGAGACGCCCTCTTCTCGCAAGAGCTGCTCCCCCGTCACGCCCGTAGCCTCCAACAACCCCACCTCGGCCACAACTTCATTCAAACTAGGCCATGGGAAGACCGGCTCCTCATACATGCGCATGAACTTGCCCACCGTCTTCTTCATCAACGCGTTCGTCTTGACAGGTGCATACCCATACCGCCAGATCAGCTTGGCAATATCCCACCATCCACCCCCGCCCTCCATCACAAACACAAACTCCTCTCCATTCCAGACACCCAGCTCGGGTATTTTCTCATCGGCGTACTTCTGCTCAGCCGCGGTGCTGAGATTGAAGGCCTTGGAGGCGGCGACGAGGATGTGGTTGACCGACACAAAGATAGAGCCACCGAGTTCGATAGGGTAGGCGGGGTCAGACCACGCGTTTACGGTGGTGGTACGGCCGCCGACACGGGAGGAGCGCTCGTAGACGTGGATGGTGGTGGGGATGCTGGCGTTGTGCGCGGCTTGGGCGAGGTGGTAGGCTGTAGATGCACCTGCGGCTCCGGCGCCTGGGGTAGTTAGCGTCGTGGTTTCGTGATGTAGAGACGTGCCGCACTCGAACAAAGAGCGCTGTCAACGTACCAATGATGGCAACCCTCTTCGGTGCCATCGCAGCCTCACCCGCTAGCTCCGCGTCCCCGCTGCCGCGCTGAGCTGCAGCGAGGGGCAGCAACGGCGCAAGGGCCAGTGTTCTGAGCAGCATTTCGGACCGAGATGATCTTGCCGCTGCTATCGAAATATGCTCAAGTAGTGGTGGAGTGTTGTTCGCCCATTGGCGGTGGCTGACTTTGATATGACGTGCGAGGTCGTGAGCTGAGGTGACCCAGCTGTGAGGGTTAACGCGTACGACAGGGATCAGTGTGGGGTCGCGAAAGCTCGATCCGATAAGCAGAATAGCGCCGATATGATGGAGATGCTCCCGGTAAGGTGCAACTACAATTCAGGTATGGCTCTTCTACATCTTGAGTGGATTGGAAAGAAATGATTCTTTTATACGTGTAGACGGTCATTGTGCGGTCCTCTGTACTTGCGCCGTATGTTCGAGATGGCAAATACCATAAAACACACCGAGTAAAATCAAAACGCCAACTCCAAATTCGTAAGATAAATAGGGTATACGCAAACCAAAGAGAGTCATAAACCATACCGTGACATCTGAAACGTCAATCGTTAAACCCGATCACGCGTCCCACCTTCCATTCAATAGTGGCACCACCTCCACCACCTCCACCTCAAGCCGCCTGTGGCCCCCTCCTCAAGAACCCAAACAAACCCCTCTTCTTCGCCTTCTCCCCAGCAGCCATAACCGGTAGACCCACAACCGCCGCCTCAGCATTCAAGCGCTCCGCTTCATCGTAGTCCCATGGCACCGTCCAGTTCCGCTGCGGTATCTCGCCCAGCTTCGTGCTGTCGGACGCAAACGTGTACGTCGACGGCGTGACCTTGTCCATGCGCCGTCTGAGAGGGAGCGCGCTGGGCGAGAGGGGTGGAGATGTACGCTTCTCACGTGGCGGTGGAGATTTGCGTGAGTTGGGGGATGTGGTTGTGGTTGTGGGCTTGGACTTGGACTTGGCTGGCGGCAGTCTGAGGGCCATCGGTGGTGCTTCGTTCAACTGCGTATGAGTGTGTGGCCACGTCGTCGGTCGAGGACCATCGAAGGAATCTGCTCGCCTCCGCCCATCTGCTACATGGCTCTTTCCGCCCGTTGGCTTCACAGGCGGGAACGGAAACGGATCCTTAGCCGTATACAGCGGCAGCGGACTCGCCAACGGACTCGCCAACGGGCTCGCGATCGGCGAACTCCTGGCTGTTGAAGTGGCTCGCGTCGAGCTACCACTACTCGTACTCCCCTTCCTGCCACTTCCTCCATTCTTTGGCCGCATGAAGACAAGCTGTGTCTCGTTTGAGTCCTTGCCTTGCACCCTCGCGACCGTTGGCCCCGTGACGCGCTGCCGCGACCCGGCATGCTTCCTATTCTCTCTCTCTGGCTTAGGGCTCGCCATGCGATGGAGTTGCACCTGTGACTGGCCAAGGCGGACGTAGAGCTGATGCATCGACTCCATTGCGTCGCGCCGGCTCGCATCGCTTAGACTGGTCAAGCTTTTGTAGTCCAGGTCCAGATGTCTTTGCTTAGAATCATGGTTCAAAAACGTCGCTATGATGCCGACGAGTCCAGTGTTCAGTCGAATCAGTGTCTCTGCTAGAGTTGCATGCGCGATCGCTACATCACCCCACCAGCAACATCAGCACTCGTCACACAAGGCTAGTCTTAAGACTCAAGAAACAAACCAAGAAGGAGAGATAAGGTAAGACGAAAGCGACTTACAATCACCCCTCGCGAACCTCTCCCCCTTCTCGCCATAGCACTTCTCATACCGATCCTGAATATCCCTCGGACCCCGCCTCAGGCTATTGCTCAACAGCAACTCCGCGCCCTCATCCTTCTCAACCGTCTCCCTACTCTTCTTACTCTTCTTCTTCCGTCTGCGCTCGCGCAATCGCTTGAAGATATTGAGGCCGTCCGTAAAAGCATGGATGAGGTTCGAAACGCAATTCGACACATCGCCTGCACCACTGTGTGCCGCCTCGTTCGCCATGGTAAATTCTGTTAAAACAAGTGAAGAAGAAGTAGAGATGCAAAATTGACTGTGCGAGAAACAACAGCCTTTAACGAAGCGCTATGGTCAACAAGCAAGGTCAAGAAAGAGACGGGAAGAGCAGAGAAAGAGTCACACTCCCAAACCCATCCTCGTCACATCCCGTCGCGGACAAGCTCCATAGTTAACCGTTGTCCACATCCCCGCTCTCCACCTCGCCAAACGACACCAAAGCCCCGAGAGGCTTAGCCTGCGCCCCGACAAGGGCCCGTTCCTGCATCCATGACTGGTTTCGCAGCGCGTAGCCGCCCTGGATGTTCGTCTTGGAGCGCTTCTGCGGTTTGACTGGATGAGTAGTCGTCCCGAGGCGCATCGAACAAGGTTTAGCGCGGGGCTGTACGCTGCCTCGATAAGAGCTCCCCATGTCTAGACTGGCCGCGCGCACGCGGGCGTGCATGTTGAAATGTCCAGTCGTCTTGTGCATGAGGTGTAGAAGCTTTGTGAATGGAGGCGAGTTGCATGTGCGGGTAGTGGTTTGAGAATCAAGGGCCAATTAGTGGTGGTCCGTTGGGCAGGAATGCTTCAGGCGGTTGCCCTATGGTCTACAAGCCTGACGAAGTGTGCCCTGTCAATGCGGAGGTTTGCGACTCGTGATATGGGGAATGGAGTAGCATTGTTGTTCAATTCCGGTTCATACATGAATACTATCTACAAAGGTCAAAAAACCCACCCAACCGAATAGACCTTCCCAGACGAGCATCGTGACCCAAACTCCTCGCTATGCACTACGGTAATAAAACCCAGAAATCATACCCCTACTGACCCTCGTCCTCGGCGTCCTCAACCGTGACTGCGCGCTTAGCGACATTCTGGCCTTCAGAGTTGCTCCCCGCAACCGCAGAACTAGACCCTTCTGCATCAGTACTTCCAGGAGTGTTGCCAAAGCTCCAGCTCGATTCTAATGAGCTGGGTTCTGCGGCCTTCGAGGACGGTCCCGCAGTCGGGCTGGTTGTAGCCGGTAGGGGCACCGAGGGAGAAGCCTGCTGGGGCGCTGAGGGAGAAGCCTGCCCTGTGGAAGATTCGGCCTGAGGCTGGCTGCGTGCGGAAGCAAGCGTTGAAGGAGCAGTCCCTGTCGCAGCAGTCCCTGTCGTGGGTGGAACCGCTGCACTTCCGGGCTGTGGTGCCAGAGCCATGGGTCTCAATGTCCACCCCTCTGGAAGCACGACTCCTTCCGGCAACCCTGCATCGCCCTGGCGCAAAACTGGGCCATTAGCAAAGTATGCCTGGGGTGTCATGGCGGAGAAAGCCTGGGGTATCATGGAAGAGGATGCATATTGTGGGTTCAAAGGCGCAATGGGTGGGAGTTCTTGTCCAGTCGCAGCTGCACCTGACGCTTGTTGAAGCCGATTGAGCTCAGCAAGCAGAGCGTGGATGACCGCGAGTTGATCCTGCTGTGCGTTGAGTTGGCGTAAGGATTCAATGATGTTTTGCTGTATGCGTAGAATGTCGGTCTGGATATCGTGGGGATGCTGAGCAATGGCCCCAGGGAATGCGGGCACAGGATGCTGCAGCCCAGGTTGTCCAGGTGCGACGAGTTGGTTTTGGGGTTGGTTTTGATTTTGATTTCGGGCTTGTGCAAGTTGCTGGGCGAGATTCGCGATGGCGTTGTTATTGTTATTCATGTTACCCGCGTTGCCCTGTTGATTGGGAGGCGGCAGACGCAAATTTCCAAGTGCGATGCGGATGGGGCCAAAGTTGAACACACGCATATTTGCAGCGGGTCGATTCTGTTGTCCTTGTTGACCTTGTTGGGGTGCTTGTACAGCTTGGCCGGCAGCCGGTTGAACTTGTCCAGGGTTGCCCGGATGCTGAGCGCCCGCATTTCCCTGCGAGTTGTTCGGTGGCAGAGGCTGAGAAAGAACAGGCCGTCGACACGTCGGACAGACCTGTTGCCTCTCCAGCCAACTTCGTAAGCAGCCAAAATGTAGAATGTGTCCGCAAGGTAGCTTCTTGGCCCTCTGTCGCTCGTCCACACGACGACCTGGGCGTGCGCCGTTTGCGCCGGGCGGGACCCAGGGTCGCATCTCCTCGCGACACACTATGCAAGTATTTTCTCGTCCCAACTCCTCCGCGGTGGCATCGGGGTAGCGTGCGTTCATGTCTCGGGTTGCGTTTCGGTATTGGATAAAATCGTTGACCCGTTTGATGAACGATCGGAGGGTCATGAAGAGGTCTCTCATGATGTGGATAGGAATGCCGTAGAAGGCCATGAGGATCATGAAGAAGCCAATGTAGACGACCGACTTGATGAAGTCGGTAGTGAGATCGAGGTAAAAGACCCAGCGGCCCTTCTCTTCCCAGCCGGGAACGTCGACATCGTCGTCGTCATCGTCCTCTTCTACAGGTGTCGGCTCAGCCGCGCTCTCGCCTGCCTCCACTCCTGCCTCTGCCCGCTGTCGCGCTTGTTCCCTCGCCAATGTTCGTGCTTCGTCCCGAGCCTTCTCTTGACGGTGTACGATGAGGATCTCCACGAGGGACAATGTGTAGCGCATGAGGGTCGACGTCGATGCGATGGCCAGCAAAACGTACTCGAATCCGAACATGACCATGACACCCGCGCGCGCATCAGAGAGTATCGCGTCGATGCAGTATTGCGTCATGTAGACATCGTAGACGACGGACAGGAGCAGGGAGCTCATGAGGCGGGCGTGGAAGAGTCGCGGGTTCGCAGGGGGTTGCTGCTCGAGGAACTCGACGCGTCCCTCCCCGATCCACTGCCAGACCCGTCCCGCGAGAAGACAGAGGAACATGGCGAAGAACCACATGCCGATATCATCCCGGAAGATAGTCATGGCCAGCAGCGTCTCGGTCACGGCGAACCAAGCCTTATCGTACAGCTGCTCCGTCTCGATGGGCCGCAAGGGGCCGTAGAAGAGACGCTGGAGGCCATATCCGAAGCTTGCCGTGGCAATGAGCCCCAGGTTGATCAAGAACAGCAAAGAGCCGGTGCTCTGGGAGATGTAGACGGCGGCCGAGTAGAAGTTGGGGCGCTCATAGTATGCGCGCATGAGCACGACGTTGGCCAGCACGGCCGAGCCCTGGGGAGGTCAGCTGGCGGAGAGGCATTCCAATACATACTATGGAGCTTACCGCGATGTACATCTCTAGCCTCCCCATGGCGAAAATCAATGCGATGTGAGCGTCAACAATGAAAGGCAATCTCCATCGGAGAACGGGGGAGCTTCAGACACGACAGGTTGTCACTTGTCGTTTGTCGTTTGTCAGTGGCGCAGGTGGCACGTCTTGACACGGTTGCGCGGACGTGAGGCCGGGGATTGCACGTGCGCGACGGATGACGAACGCGCCAAGCCAGAGTCACCATGCTACCCATCCACCACTCACTGCGAACGTTTTTGTCATCCTCGTACCGCCATATTGCCCGCTTTGGCTGTAGATGGACTACCATTACAATGACCATCACCACCTTTCCTACGGATCAAGCGTTGTTCGGTCTGAAGCTATGCCTCATTATCTTCTCCCTTGCGTTACTAACGCCAGTAATCTCCAGAGCTGTCAACACAACAAACTATTCTATCAAGCCGAATATTGACCAAGCCTCATAGATCCGGGGTCGCTAGATACAATATCACTCCAAGCCAGCTTCCGAGCTAGATAGCAATATTATCTAACGTTACCAATATGATACCAATAAAGATTAGTCACGTGAAGACTTAATTCACTCTCTGTATGTATCACCAAGCTAATCAGCCTAGCCAAACCACACACGAGCTCATCAAACCGTCCATTGGAGTTGCAGGACGTCAACAGCTCTGGAACTCGACCCTCGAAGGTGCTTCGACCAAAACTCTCTGTTCGAGTGGTACATAACGCTTAGACCCCAAATCTTTGCATGAAAACGCCCTTACTCGGCAGCGTCAAAATGCCTCTGCATCTAGTGACATTCTTCACCCACAGTGACCCAAACAACACGTTTCAGTGCAGCAACGCTATAGAGTCTCTGCATCTTCAGTGGCGCTCTCCACCCGAACGGTTCTCGTACTTATCGCAGTGTCGTTATCTTGCAGATCGACCGAATTGGAACAGCTGAGCAACGCAAATTGCTGCTTCGACACAGCTCAACTACACCTCTTTCGTCAGTTGATGCAAAGTGTGGACGATCGCACTGGTCATAAGGGCGTGAGTATCAGCCGTATTTTCGGTAGAGATCACTGTTTCCTTCGCAAACTTTGTGCTGTCTATACCTTTTGGCTCTCTTGTTTTCTGTACGATTGAAGCAGCAACTCCAGCGTTCCTGAAAATGCGTTTGTCACTTCCGTTCCTCCTCATTGGGGTCTCCGAGACCCTCGCACTTGTCACACTCACAACGACAGTGCTTGTGACAATCTCGACCAGTCAAACCTGTGCCACTGGGTATAAGTCAACGAAGAGGGACGGGGCCATCCCCACCTTCACCGTCACCTTTCCAATAGGTATACCGAAGCTCAGCATTATCTACAAGAATTCAACCCCCGTCCAGACGGTTGTCCAGAAGCCCAGTACTTCCACTGCGGTCGTCGTCAGCACCTCGGTGACATCGAAGATCAACCCTACTGTCACCGACACTTACAGGTAAGCTCCTCAAGTACCCTTAGCTGCTCGTTCTAATCGCCTGCAGCACCACATCCACCGTCTTCACGACCCTAACGTCCACTTCCACATCGACCGCAATTTCTACCAGTACCGATACAGCTTCCACAACAACTTCAACGACCATGGTGGTTCCCACGCCCCTTGGCTACATTTCTATCCAAGAGTCGTCTGGGGAAACGAATTTCGATGCGTCAGCTCCAAAGGCGCGAAGCGTCAGTCGTCCACGTGGTAGCTTGGCATACCGAGGCCAATTTGAAGCACGAGGCTCGTCATTCTTCTTTGCTACATATCCTTTTAGCGTGAGTTGTAAGTCAATGGGCCCTAGTCCACAGTTCATGACCGATCTACCTGGCGTCGGACTAATCATTGGTTTAGGCACGAAATTTGTCCAAACTGTGTACATCGTCGAGATTATCAAGGTCAATCCTACATCGACCACAACTCTCGATCCCAGGCCTTCCACCGTTATATCGACCTCGACATACGTCAGCACGTCGACCCTTGTGCCGCGTGCCTCGAGCACGAAGAAATTTTCCTTCATCTCAACCTTGTCTGCTTCAGTCACTGTAGTTGAGAGCACTACGACGCAGTCTACAACTACAGTTACCGTTGCAGCTGTCGCTACCAAATATGCTGTCTGCGACAACTATAGCCTTGGCCCGCGCCTCAGCAGCGGCAACTATCTCTTCAACTTCGCTGCTGTGGACCCCAGCGCTACGGTCCAGTACCCAACCGTCAGCAGCGCCTACGACTGTTGCGCGGCGTGCTTCGATACGCCCAATTGCCAGGCTGTCGGCTATGCGTCCACAATAGGTGTCTGCATCGTCGTGGTTGGAACTACCTGCCCGGCGGGTCAGCCACTTGCGGGCTATTTCTCGGAGACGACAGGCCCGAATCAGTACCACGTGATTTCTGTCAATGGACCTTGTGGGTCCCTGAACTCTGTTGGGGTTTAATCAAATGCTTTCCCGCTGGAATCTTGTTCATGTCGGAAAGTCTAGCGCAAGGTTTGGAAGGGTTTATTCAAGTACTTGTTTTATTAATGATCGTTTCTTAGTAAAAGCCTTCCTGTACCACCAGAATTCCTTTAGGGTCCATTAATTCAAAAGCGGGGTGTCCGAATGTTGTCCATCCCAGCATCAGAAGGCTTTGCATTCCTCTGTTGCTGACTAACGTCAACCACTTGGGATGACAAAAGCGCCAAGCCAGAGCCACCTTACCACCAATCGACTACCCCCACCACGAACTCCAGCCGCTGTATTACCTAATCTTGGCGATGAAAAGTACTACGGTTTGATTGTGCCTTTGCCAGCTCGCGAACAATGGCACACCAAGCGCCGTTCGGCCCGAAGCCGGCCGGACTGGACGACCTTCCAAGTCCTCGGGCGAATGCTCGGGGGGTTCGACAGGCACACTTTCCGAGCTCTTCCCAGAGTGGGTGCAAGCTCCGCCAGTCTCCAATCACGGTTCACTAAATACAGCCGACATGCGAACTCCAGTCCCCGCAGTAGATCAAGCTTGCCTAGGCGCTCTCCGCTATTGAACATGCTCTACCTCTGCATGCAACGTGACTTTGGTCAATGCACACCTCCGTCATCAACCATCGCTTTGTGCATGGCTCCTGACCCTGTTGCAGAGCTCGCGCATCATGGAAGACAGTGCGCTGTCCGTTAGTCTTCTGCATGAGGGGTTTGCGGGGAAGCTATCGCAGCTACTGCAGGCCAGCCATGTCAATCCTCGGCCGTTTACCAAGGAGCGTCCAGATCGGACGTTGGAGCCTCAAGCTTGGGGGTATCCACATGATGAGATTTGGTAACGAGGCCCCGAGGTCTGCTTAGGCTTGCAAGACGAGGGTCAATTGCATATAAAGCGCGTGGCACCCCAGTTCACCTAGGATAAGCTGGCACCATTACCCACAGCGATCTTCAATACATCTTTGTGTCCCCCACTACTCTTGTACCACGCAAAGCATGTTGCGGTCACTTCCGGTACTGAGCCTCTTGCTCGGTACAATTCAGAGCACGTATGCACAGAACAGCAGCTTACCAGATCTTCCCGACGTTTTGGATCGCCCAACAATAGAAGGTCTCGGCAACAACAGTCTATTCAATCGATGGCGGCCAATCTCGCATTTTAGCGCACCCGCCGGATGGATGAATGTGAGTACGCTGAATCGGTCGCTTGGTTCATAACTCAACCGTCACAGGACCCTTGCGCTATGATGTACGACCCGACAAGGGACACTTACCATCTTCACTATCAATGGTATCCACACCATATCAATTGGGGTATGTAATTCTGTCTCATTTCAATTGAAGTTAGCTAACGGTCTCATAGGAAACATCTCTTGGGGGTAAATTTATTCCAAACCCATCAATAAACTCGCACTAATTAATATAGTCACGCGACCTCGAAGGATCTCGTCACCTGGACGGATGCTGGCAGCTGGGAAGGTAACGATGCTGAATCGCTTGTCACTGGCGAAGTTGGCTCCTACAACGGCCTCGGCATCTTTTCGGGAAGTGCTCAGGCTGTCAACCTTACTGGCGGAGAAGACGGCACCCTCCTTGCCTTCTACACATCTGTCTCGAAGCTTCCCACGAACTGGCGACTTCCATACCAAAAGGGCACGGAGACGCAGAGCATCGCTATCTCCAACGATGGAGGCGAGACCTGGGAGCAATACGAGAACAATCCTATCATTAGTGCCCCGCCGGAAGGGTGGAACATCACAGGGTGGCGTGATCCATTCGTCGAGCCGTGGCCGGAAATGGATGCCATCCTTAACCAAGACGAGCCCCATTATTATGCTGTCTTTGGATCCGGTATCAAGGAAGTTGGTCCGCGTATTCCTTTCTACAGTGCACCGGCCAGCAACTTGACGGATTGGACCTTCTTGGGTGCGTTGTGGGAACCTTCCAACAACGAAAGTCTGGGTAGTGCTCTTGAGACAGGCTCGTACGCCTATAACTTCGAAGTGTAAGCCTGTGATATATCTCTGTTTCTTACGGCACTAATCCAACTAGATCCAACTTCTTCTCTTTGACGGATGTTGACGGCGATGTGCACTACTACGTTATGATGGGTACCGAGGGCGGTAACACGACCTCGCACCAACGCCAACAATGGGGTCTCTGGAACGAGGGCTTAGTATCAAGGCGCGAGAATGGCTCGGCCCGCTTCACCCCAATTGCTGGAGGCGCGATCGATTCCGGTCTGCTCTATGCCGTGACCAGCTTCAACGACACGAAGAACAACCGTCGCGTCCAATGGGGCTGGGCACCCGAAGAGCTGAACGACTTCTACACCCAACAAGGCTTCCAAGGAGCGTTTGCCCTTCCACGAGAGATGTATGTTCTCAAGACTACCGGACTCGTCAACGCCGACGGCGGTCTGACCACGCTCGGCAACAACCGCGTGACCGAGCACCAAGACGGAACCTTCACTGCTTGGACGCTTGCCGCACGCCCTCTTCCGGAGGTCGTGTCGGGAATCCGCAATGGCACACTGCAGCAAAACTACGCCACGAACGGCACCACGTCCGAGAGCAGCATCATCGCCCAAGGTAGCAGCCATATGGAGCTCACTGCGACTTTCCGCAACTTCACGGGGCCTGCTGGTCTGACAATCGCAGCCTCTGCGGGAGGTGAAGAATTTACGAACATCTGGTGGGACCCTTCAAACTACACCGTCAATGTCGATAGATCAAGGTCTTCTTCCATTGAGAATGTTGCCCTGAACTACACGGTCATTGGCTACTTCTATCCGTATACTCACCAGAACGGTGGCACGGAAGATGTTGTAATGGACGTCTTCGTTGACGGTTCGCTCGTCGAGGTTTACATCAATGTGAGTTTCTTCCGTATCCGGTGCGCTGCTTTTACTGATGTGGTTCGCAGGATCGTTTCTGGCTCACCACCCGCATCTACCCAGGCCGTACCGATTCCGTTGGTTTCGGCCCCTTCATTGCCGATGGTGCTACTGTCGACATATCTCGCATCAGCGCGTGGACGAACACTTCGAATATCTTCCCGGACAGGCCACTGAACTCGAGCAGTACACTCGTGTTTGACACTGCCGAGCAGACCAACAACTACACTTGGTGGACTGGTAACTAGTTCGTTCATCTGCAAATGGGATACTCATGGCTCCCGTGCCTATAGTGCGGTTTGACGCGTGCGATAACGGCCTGAGAGTTGAGCCAACATCGTCACGTTGTTCGGTTATGAGTCTAGTATATTTGTGATATGTATATATTTACTACGAATAATTCAATAAATATTGGACCTTTGATTTTGAATTGACATCTTCCTTCACGTGCGCAGGTGTTGTGCCCGGCTCTATTTCTTCCTCAGCACAGCTCCTACTGCCTGTATCCTGCACACATACGCATACGCGCCTTGTCCGATCTCCTCCGACCACATGTCGGGATGAAGTATAGCATACTCCACGATTTTCACGCCATCCAAGCCTCTAAGCTTTTCCAGGAAAGCATCATGGCCAGGCTTCGCGGTGGGAATCGCAACTCCAGTATATATCGCAATGACTCCGCTCGAGGATAACTTTTTCAGTCCTTCCTCCACTATGCGTATGGAGATATCGAGGCCAAAATCAGCACCACCGTCTGCGTATACGGGCAGGTCTTCGCCGTCTTCGTCGCTTGAGGCGATGTAGGGCGGATTGCTAATGATGAGGTCAATTCCAGATGAATTCGTCTTGTGCGGGATAGCAGCGTAGAGGTTCGACTCGAAAAAGTCGACTTGTGTGCCCGCTAGTTGAGCATTGGTACCCCCTAGCCTCAGCGCGTGCGGGTTTAGATCCAACCCAATGGCCTTTGCCCGCGGGAATGTTCGTGCTGCGTGTATGGCACCCGCACCCGATCCGCAGCATACATCGATAATGGACTGAGGCGATTTCGGTAGGTGATGCTTTCTAGTTCGCAGGAAATCGACGAAGAGATATGTGTCGGGTCCGAAGAAGACGGAGTCTGAGGACGCTGGGAAAGAGGAGTGGATGTAATAGAGTGGGGGTCCGGAGACGTCGTCGTCTTGGGTGTGGGGCAAGTAGAAGTTGGATACGCGTATAGTGGAGCGGTATTTGTGGTTGTCGATCGATGTAATGATGGAGGCGTCCAGTAGATTTTCGAACACAGTGTCGGGAATTATCGAACGCAAGGTCTGTCTAAGTGTTGTTAATGTACGGGGTAAGGACTAGGTGGGGCGAATGATCCAACCTAGCACAAGGGAGGCTCCACCCAAAGAAATCCTCCGCAGATTTAGCATCTTCGGTCGATACCTCTGAACATCTCTGGCGTACTACTCTGGCCTGGGTTTCTGGAGATGCACACACGAACTCATATTGCAATTTGGCTAGGTGTGTCGTCAGAGCCTGGTAGGCGGCGGTGTGGGTCATGGTCTGATGTTGGCGCGAATTGATGGGACTTCCGCGGGAGCGAGCTCAATTACGACTATAAGGGGATATGGACGGATATGCTTGACAATAAAGATCTGGGAACCGTTGCCATCAAAGGTACGATCACGGGGAAGCATCGCGTAGGCAGAGGTAAGAGTGACGTGTTGTTTGTCATACCAACGGCGGCGGCGAAGCACCGCACACGCCACGCCGGCATTGTGACTTTGCACAATTACACACAAGCACAGGTTCCTTGCCTGTAGGCGCTGTACTCATTACACATTGCGGCATGCGTTGTTCGTCTGTCCCACGCTGGTCGATCGCGAATTGTGGGGTAATCGGAGCGCAACGTAGTCCACTAACCCCACGTAGGGTGGCTTGGTAACATCATCGACCAAAGGGATAGAATGACACCTCGACTGACAACTGTCAGGTCAGATATCATCGTCAGCATGATTGCCTTGTGTGTTACGTTTGTGCTTTGTTGCTGTGCCTCGGCGCTTGCTGTTCGCACCAAAACTGACACCTATCCTAATGGCTGAGCTTGGAATCCGAATTGTTCACAGTATCTACGCAAGGTTCAAGTGCTGAACAGTTTCTAAACCGCCTTAACCTTCCTTTACTCATCATGTTTGTTCTCCAAATGACCACAGCGATGCTCATTGCCTTTTTGGCTGTCATCGCTTACAATGAGGTCCGCAATCGCTTTGCAAAAGGCAGGCCAGGACGGAAGAATCTCGAATATCCAGGAAGTCCGCCATTTAGACCAATGTTGAGGGATGGTAAGTCAGAGGTTAGTAACGGCGTGGAGGATATAGCCGTCGCCGAAGAGAGGATCGATTTGGCCGCTGACGAAGAGATGGAAATGCACAAACAACTCTACTTCAAGCTACACAACCTCGATCATCATCCCGAAATACTGACCGAATGCCACCATCTACTCCTGTCTCTTCTATCAGCGACTCTCGCCAATGCATTCAAAGAACCGAACAGCGGTATTCTGTCCGTCGAAAAGTTCTCTCACGACTCACTGAATAACTTTCTGAAAGCAAAGGACGTCGACGTCACCAACAGATGGGAACAATACCTCGCGCGTCGCAAAGCTGGAGGACCCCGCGAGATGTTCGAAGATGTAGTCGAAGCAAAGTGGTGGCTTAAGCAAGCTGCTCCAGTCAAATATGTCGATGGCGCTTGGCTTGGTCACATCAACAAGATCAGCACGCCTTTTAAGTACCGCCATATTACCAAGAACGCGTGGCAAGTCATGTCAGAAGAATTGGGGGATGGCGATCTTGCAAAGAATCACGTACATGTGTACCGGAACTTGATGAACGACATTGACGCCGGACTACCTGCTGCTGATTCAGTAGACTTCATCCATCCATACCATGAGTTGAACGAAGCACGCTGCTGGAAAGCTGCAACGGCTCAACTTATAATCTCTCTCTTCCCTCACGAATTCCTGCCCGAGATTTTGGGTTTCAACATGGCGTATGAAAGTTTGCCTCTTCATTTGCTGAAGACAGTCAAGGAGCTTCGTGAACTACGACTAAATCCATACTACTTTGAGCTCCACATCTCAATCGATAACGCCGATTCCGGCCATGCTGCTATGGCTATGGCTGCCGCGACGAACTACGTTGACCTTGTTCGGCAGCACGACGGAGAAGAGGCAGCACATGGTGCATGGAGGCGAGTCCAAGCCGGATACATACTCGCCGAAGGCTTGCCCACGACCCCCGAAAGCCCCTCACAAAAGACAAAGCAGAAGGAGCCGTTCCACTGCACCGAAACTGAAGCCGCGCTGCTCAACATCTTCGTCGCTAAGAGCGTCGTCGCTCACAAGATTCATTGCAATAGTCGCTTGAAGATCGGTCGCCGATCCTTGGTGGATTGGTTAGAGCCAAATGCATTCGAGGACAAGCACTGGCAGAAGAAGTTTCTGCAGGACTTGTCTAACTGCAAGCCATGGGTCGTCAAGGGAAGAAGTGAGAAGAGCAGGCTTGTGAAAGAGCTATCATGGGAGGGAAAGATGTTTGGCAGTTTTACGGAGAAGGAAGTCGATATTGTGAAGACGTGGATAGATGACCTTGGGCCGTCACCACAGCCAGATCGGCTGGATCCGAACGTGTATTACGAATTTACGAGGCACCAGGGTGTCCTTCCAAACGAGACAGTACATAAAGAGCTCGATATCCTTGTCCACTATCCGGTTCTTTCGAAAGATCCCCCAGATTCAATTCTCGCACAATCCATCACCGCTTCCATCGAGCGAGGGGATAAGTCCGTGCCGCTACTGGACATGAATTTCACTCAGCTCAACCTTACTAAGATTCTTCCCCTATTTTTCGCATCGCCTACGCTCTTGGAAGCCCTCCCCTCCGTCCCTGTCCGCGCATCCTCTGCCTTCGGCTCCGCAATCGTTCGTGTCCTCCGCGCGCAAACCGGATTTGATGTCGAAGGTCTAGGAGTAGCCGGCATGGATGAGGTTCGCCGCACCGACAATGATCAGGCCATCGGCATCGTAGAGCTTGGATTGGATATGTGTCGTCGCGCAGGCTTGGACGAGCCAGCGAATCTACGAGAAGCGATGGCAAGTGGGAATGAAGAGATGGCCGCGTTTGCGGAATGGATGGTGTGTATGAGCATGAGGTGGTCGAACCATCGGGATTTGCTTGTTGGTATGGTTTGGGCCTTCATGGAGATGCATGAGGCGGTGGCGAATCTGGCGGGCGTTGGTGCGTTGTTGGATGCGGAAAGCATGCGTGTTTTGAGGATTATTGCGGAGAGAGAAAGAGCGGGGCTAGAAGTGTGTCGGATCAAAATCGAAGAAGAGGCCTCACGGAATATGTGTTTCGAGCGTGGAGTTGCGATTGGGAGGGGAGCTATCTGTGCAAGTGTTTCCTAGCTTAGATGGGAGCACGAGCGTCTTCATTCGAACTACGACCCTTATTGACGTGATCATGCGATACTTTGAGTATCTCAACCATCGCCTGAGAAGTAGGAGATGTGCGGGCAAATATCTGTCACTAAGGTAGTTCCACTGACAAGCAGCCTCCCATGTCATTGTTTTGGGCACAATCTCAACTAAGCACTACTTGAGGTGTAGCTGCCGTGGTCTTGGTGACTGTGTCTTCTCTGCGGTTCTCGCATTGTCTCCCACAACCTTCTGGAGCTCATCCCAAGCCGTCTGATCCTCACCCTCCTCGAAACGACGCTGAATTGCCTCTTCATCTAGATCAATGAAACCAAATCTTGACCACAGCACGCCATACAGAAAGGCGTAACGACCGAGCTCCTCAAAACTCATTGACGGTGGATCCCAAGAGTCATAGAGCGCTGAAAATATGTCGTCGGCTTTAACGATTAATTCTCTCAGATTCGACATGCCACTCTTGCGAACGCTATCAAGAAAATCTGCCCACGTAATCCCACCGACAGTCTCCTCGTCTTCTGGGTCCTCCAAGACGGTGCCAAGTGCAAGACAGTCAACGAGATGGACAGTCTCAAGTGTGTTCCTCGTACATAATGCGTTATGCAATTGCTCGCTAACAAAGATGTAGTGTAGCTCGATATGCTTGAGTCTCGGCATATGCTGCCGGTGCAGAGGAAATTGAGCGTGTGGGAACTGGCCTCCGCATCCAAGTGCACTGCCGAAATTAGTCTTGAACTCGAATCGCGTGACATTCTGCAAGTGTTCGAAGAAGTAGTTTGCGAGGTTTCGTGCAAAACGGGGGTGCGCTTCGTAGGTCGATATGTGATATTCGCCGCTGTCTGCGCCTTGGCATAGAGATATCGTGAAGGTCTCAAGACTACCAAGAAACGCGTGCCAGGTTGGGTCGAGCCAAGCAGATACCCTTTTCGGGACGACATTTTGAAGCTCAAGGTGTTTCACTGCACCTGCAGCATTTTGAGCGATGGCGATGTAGGATCGGTTCATGAGAACGCGCCATGCCTCAAGCTTTTCGGCCGAAGCGCCGTGTGCATCCTCGTTGTCATCGTCCTCGTGATTCTCGACATGCAGCGGCTGGCCAAACACCTTGCAATCGAGTAAATTTCTAAACAACCAGTACTCGATGAAGAATACCACCGTCAAGCGTTCGAGATTCTTGAACGTGGCGAGATTCTTCAGCACGTCGACAACAACGTGTGGGAGTTGGTCCGGTTTCGCGACCGCTGTTAGCCTTCGCTCCTCCCCATACGTATCTTGACCGACCGGGTCATCATACGGCAACATCTTGGTAATGTCGGGCTGGTAGTGTAGCGTTTGGACGTGTGATGCCATGGTGCTTTCAGCGATGCACTGCACGGACGCACCGCTTTTCGCAGAGTTATGAAAGGCGATGTTCTTGAAGAGATATGGTACCACGATCGTCCTGAAATGGCGATTGACTTGGCTAAGATTGAGAAGATCGGTGAGCGGACTTGCGTACGTGAAGACATTTTTCCCGTACAAGTCCGCTACTAAACGGCTCGGATGCTCAGGAACGAGATGCTCAATAATTAGCAACTGCAGCTCTACCGCAATGTTGGTAAAAGAAGCCATAGTGCCTTATGGAGAGGCTCGGTGTACGGTAGGCGTTTGATTTCGCTCGGTCGCGTCACCATTGGTGCACAGACCCATTCTACGTAAGCATCCCGTTGCGAGGGCAACTCCAGCGTCAAAGCATTCACCGCCAGTTGGAACATTGGCATTTGACACTTTGACACCGGCCATCCTCGAGTGCCATTCCGCGGTGGCGATACCTATTTACGGAGGCGTGGAACTTGGCTTCTTTCTTTATAAATGCGCAAGTGGACAGTTTTAGTACTTCGCTGGACAGCGATTAGTATTATGCTACTACAAGTGCAAGTGCGTACAACCCTGCGCAATTTAGGATGTCATGAGTATCAAAAAGAGCAATATCATGTTCCGCTCATCAGCTATGATATGTAGTGTCCAGCCGCACGCTGGCGCTGTGCTCCAACGCCTACGCGTTCAACTCGGGTCTGTAGCACGAACGCACCTCACAGCGCTGCCTCACATGCACATCGCTGAAAGAGACTGCAGAGCTTCATGTTCAGGTGTCCTTTTTGAGCTGAGTGCGTATCCGTGCACACCGCGTCTCCTTGCGACTTGTAATAAGACAGGCCAAACTTCAACACTACCAATCCACAATCACCGCTTAACACATGATCTCCATTGTTCCCAGCGGATGTCCGAACTGGGTATCCAACGAAAGAACACCGAGTTCCACGCATTCACTAGTATTCAGCCGCACGCCGGCACCGTGCCCTAACGCGCCCGCGTTGTACTCGGGTCTACATCACGGCCACACCCTACGACAAAGCTTCACTGTGCGCTGAATCTCATAAAACAAAAATGTAGATACATGTAGCCCGCCAGCAGGCCGCTTTGTAGAATATCACACTCTTCACCTCAACGACTCGTTGACTCCTTCCTCCATCATATGATTTGCATTCTCTATTTACAGCCCACCCTCTTACAAACCGACCAAATATTGAACGCAGCCAGTTTCACTATTTGCGCATAGATTCTAGCATCCACGGATAGTCGATACCCTCCAAAGAAATTCCAACACCATGTTGAGCCCTCTCATCCTCGGCCCCTTTCTCCTCGCCGCACTGCCCTCCTCCATAGCCGCCCCAACCCTAGCCATCCAAACCGAGAACCCCGCCGTCATCTTCAGGACGTTCGGAGGAAACGCCGACGTCCATGCTTGCCTTCGCGGTGAGAATCCGACTTACACCGGCATCCCCGATGGGGGATGCTACAACCTCCCCGGCAACTATATGGAGGTTAGGCAGATAGCTGATACGTGTCGCGGTATGTATAACGCGTGGGTAGTTGTCTATTTTGCGGATGAGTGATGCTGACTAAGGATAGTTTTTGTGTATGAGAACGAGTACTGTGGTGGCGCGGGGCGACAGGTGCATACTGAGATTTACTGTGTGCCGGCGAAGAATTTGAAGACTATCAAGGCTTTTTGCCATTAGTGGGTTAACGGGCCGAGTGTGCTGGCGTCAAATTTTGTATGCCTCGGGTTTCTTATGGCGTATTGATAAGCAATGGCGTGTCTAGCTTTAATTTACAGTCATGTCATATACCAAGTTCAAACAGTCCCTATCCAAACTTCATTCCTGGATATCTACGGAAGTTGAAAGTGCAGGCGTACATAAGGCGTCTCCTTGCTCGCCTCCGGCATCCCGTATGTAAAGTTCCAGAACTCGAAATCACTAGATACGCGTCAGCTAGCTCTCCGTACATGCATTTCGTGACATCGAAGAGGATCCCGCTGGTACCTCAGGAAAGGGGCAATACATACTTGATAGGTTCTCCTGCGCCTCCGTTCAACCCACTAAATGCAACGCCATATGCGGGATCGACAGTGCCTTCGACCGTCACGTTTAAGCCCTCCACGTCGCTCCAGCTCGCCACGTCTCTCTTGCCCCGGTTTGAGTTCGTCCCAACAAGAAATTGGAACGTGCTGGTAGTATTACCCGTGGGATACGTCAGCTCGAGAGAGTTTTCTCCCACGACAACTTTCAGCTCCATGACCTGCGCGTAAAGAGTAAGCCACCCAACGGTTCCGTCCGCCCGGCCCCATTGTACCACAGCGGGATTGAAAGATTCCGAGTTCGTGGCCGGACCGCCGATCACGTTTTCGGCGAAGGACTCTGCACCAATGGTGAGGTTGGGTGAAATCCATGCGGTGATGTTGCGAGGGTAGGTGTCGAATGGTGGTGAGAAAGCGGAAGTGTTCACAGTGTGGGTTCCGGGGAAGGTGTGGAGAGATGAGAGCGTGGTGTTATCAATAAGAGTATTGTGGAAAGGAGCCAGGATAGCGATCAGAGGCCCGATAGCGAAATCGTCCTTGTGGCCCATGGCATAAGGCTTCGAGAGTCAGTCTTTAGTGAAATGTATCTCGTAAGCAAGTAACTTACTTTGGCGTTGATTGGTGCCTTCTCTTTCCCAACTAATGTCCACATTTGCAATGCTAGAATGCTGAGATAGCGGTTCATGTCGTAACCATAGCTTCGATCCCAAGGGCCAGCCACGTTCTTCAAATTAGCATTGTATAGCATTCCCAGCGACGTCCAAGTCTCCTTGATCATCCTTGCTCCATTCTGACCCATCACAGAGGATTCCGGCATATACTTCGCCCACAGTGTAAGCGCGTATAATGACACTCCGGCATACGTTCCGGAGTTGAACTCGGAGAGCGTGTTCGCCCTGTTGAACAGAACCATGATCTCCTGGGCATAGACTTCTCCGGCAGATGTCATGTTCGACTCGTTGAGCTGTCGGCCTACCCACCCGGAGACAAATGCCCGCATGATGGAGGGATTGCTGTACGCAGGGTAAAGATTGTCATCGTCGACTCCTCCGACCCGGTAGCTGTCGCCAATAGTGGTATTGTATAAGCTCTCCAGCATGCGCGTCTTAGTGTCATGCGGAATCAACGTGGGAAATTCCTCCAGCATGAGGACGAAGGTCGTGCCTACAAAGCCTCTCCAGTTCGGATCCCAGGAGTTATAGATGACAGCCGGATACTGTTCTGTGCCCACAGTTGGCTCCTCTGGGTATTTTTGATAATCTCCGAACCTGTGGTTTTGAATCAGAATGCTAATATTCGTGCTTCTTCTTTTGACAAGGGATTCCTACCACTGCGCGCTCTGGTTCTTGTACTGCCCTACAATGATATTCTCGACGATCTTCACCGCCTGCTCAATGTCGTCGCCCTCGTTCCTGGCCAGCAACCCCGCCGCATACCATGACGAAGCTCTTGTTTCGTGGGTGAGGGCCTTTGCGCCAAGTGAGTACAAGTATCCCGCGTCCGCGTCGTAGTACATGTCAAGCCAATCCATGGATTCTTTCAGAAGTCCTTGGGCCCGCTGTTGCGTGTCGTCACGCTGCATAATGGGGTCCGGCTTCGCGACGATGATGGACGGCAGCATAGATGCTGCCACGAACCAGCACACCGATGAGAGCATCATACTGAGCTTTGCCGGTGAGGGTAGAAAGATCCCTCGACAGCGGCGCCATTGCGGATATATATGAGCGCGAGCGTGCGACTATCAACGCCGGCGTGCTTAGCAGCGGAAGAATTGGATGCATTCTGCGGACCAACAATCGCATTCGAGGAGAGCTCCGCCATGGCGGATCGTCGAGGCCGAGGGTATATCGGGGCAATTGCATGCGAAGGGTAAGAGCAGCCGGCGCCATTCCGTCTTGGATTAGTTCGGCTGAAGCTTCAAGCAGCCAATCAGCTAAAAGGTAGTGTCGGGATTGCTTCACCAACCCGCACAGGGCTGCTGGCCTTCATCACAACACCGACCGCATGCAGAAAACCTCTAATACGCCAATTGTCTGCAGTATTTTGCGCCCCCACGTGCACCGCCACTTCCTCCTTGGATCGTGGCGGGGTGCGTGTGGCTGTGCGTTATACAGCCCACCTCAAAACCGTAGATGAGGATCGCGAACGTCGAAGTTTTCATCGTGAATTTGAGCACCACCTCGATGATGGGCACAGGCCATGGATCTCAACTGGGACCAGGCGAGAGAGAATTGTCACAGTTTGCGAGCGACGAATTGGTCGTAAATCTCTCACTTAGCTACATCGAAGGGTGGACTGATCTTGCAAATACACTACACACTCAGCGCGGCCGGATAGCCTTCAGCGAGCTTCCCGAATTCCTCGGCGACGTTCAGAGTCAGCCTACTCAAACTACGGAGCCCCGCATATATCGCTTTCGGGTTCTTTCCTTCCCACGTACCTCGTACTATCGGTCGAGGGTCGGTACGTAACCCTGGGTATAGAATGCGTCGCGAGCGCCAGACAACGCGGCATTACGCTCAAGAGGAGATATACTGACTTTCCTACTGACGAGCTTTGCTAATTTTGTACTTCAAAACATAGGATTTCCACAAGCGACATACGACTTGGTTAGAGCTGCCTGGAATCTCCACGAGTACACGGTTGAGACCTTCTTGGACAATAGCGGTGTTTTAGCTAGTTTCGACACCAAGGAGAAACGATGTCTCCTCATGAAAGTAGCCGCCTCGCGGTCCGTTGGCTTCGACACCCTCTCGCTCTCCCATGTCCGGCGCGACAATGTCACGAATGTCGTCTACTACAGCCTCGGCGACGAATCCAACGTGTTCGACAACCTTCTTGCCGACCCAGAGCGCTGTCTGCAGCCGACGTTCTTTGCTGCGGTTCTATACCGGTGCCACCAGCAGCGTGTCGAGCATTTCCGCCAGGCAGTCGATAACGCAATTATCACTATAGAAGAGAGCAGTAAATTCGGTGGACCTGGGCGTCTTTTCGGCCGGCGTTTTGGTTCCGACGACATGAGACTGGAAGGTCATGGTAGCGGCCTCACAACGAGGTTAAGCTACGTGCAAACGGAGCTTGCAATCGCAGGTCATCTGGCGAGAGCAAGTCTCAAGTGTGGAGAGTGGGTTGCCAAGATTGCTGAGAAGGATGTCAGCAACTGGAAAATGAGCGAGGGAACGAGACACGGTAGGCAAGCGAGTACCCAAGAGGAACTGGAAACCGATATCAGAGCGAAAACATCTGATGAGGTGGAATATATGAGAAGGCGGGCTGAAACAGTAGTCTCACAGCTTCAAGGTATACAAGATCGCGTTCAGAGTCAAATTACTTTCGTAAGTTTACGAAATTTGGGCGCGTCGTTCTTACTAACATAAGAAAAGCTTTTGAACACAGCCACTCAAAACCAATCCGACTACACCGCCGCGATAGCATTCGAAACGCGCCGTGACAGTGCCGCCATGAAGACCATCGCTGTGCTCACGATCGTGTTTCTTCCAGGTACTTTCGTTGCGACGATTTTCAGCATGGACATGTTTCAGTGGCAGCCCGACGATGGTGGTAAGGCCTCGGTATCGAGATTGTTTTGGGTATATTGGATTATTACTGTGCCTTTGACCGCGTTGGTTTTGGTGGGGTGGCTCATTTGGACGAAGAGAAGTGTAGGAAGCTTGAGGAGATGGGGCGAAAGCAGCGTGGGGGGGCTGGAGGCGGGTGAAAAGATGGAATGATATATCGTAAAATAAAGGTGCCATGGAGTACAATGACACGCCACTGAATTTATTGAGCAGCATATACCTACATGAGCAAGCACTCTTGATAGCTACGCGCGGTTGTAAAGTACACGTGGTAAAACCGAACGTCTTACTCCGAGAACTCCATACCTCCCCGCCCCGAGTGGACCACCGGAATATACAATGAAATAACAGCCGTCGAGAAGAACTGTCAGGACTTTTTTGTGCAACCATTAAATTCCCTTAATGGTAATTGTCAGCAGTGGAGATGTTACGTTGTTGATGCGCATAAGCAACTTACGAATCTTCTTCAACACTCCGTGTTCCAGCTCAGCAAACATGGCGTGCATCAGTCTCCACTGTCCCGCTCCTCTCATCCGACGCAGCCCAAACGAGAACCGACCATCCCGCTCGTAACAAACTATCGGCGGCCAATAGACATGCCGCACCGGTTTTCGTCTCGACAACCTCGTACTCTTCCTTGAGGCCGAAGAGGACGCGAGCATATGCTTCAAGCAAGACAAGTCAGTAATACGTTGGAATCAAGGAGCACGGATGGAAGCTTACAAACTATGTTGCCCTCTAGCTTTGCCACGAATATATGCCAAGGTACGAGCCCATCAGGGGGTGCGTCGGGAAGGTGTCTGATGATATTTTGAACGTTATCCAACATGATGTAAGGGTCGGACATTGTCAAGGCGACAAATTCGGATTTTTTCGGTGTGGAACGAAAAGGAGAGTACCGGGTGGCAAAGATTTGGTAAGGAACAACGTCACAGAAATGCGGCCGAATCAACGATGGCAACTTCGTAACCTAAGCAGTACGTAAGTTGTTTGTTATTACCAAAGACGAGTGCTCAATATCTTCACTTTAGGAATGGTGAGTAAGTGTTTGCCATGGACCGCATTAGCGCCGTAGGAAACCGCAGCAATCCTGAAATAGCTGGACGTGATATCCTACAAACTGACATGTTGATTTGGTTTCAGTCCCGCGCAAGTCAGTGAACAATTGACCTGAGCAAACACGATGGAATGTGAATTCATGACGCATGTGGTCCGTTTGTCGTCATTGGCATACAGGAGCAAAATTTGCGAGCTGAGAAGTGGCAAATATAGCTTCGTAAATCTCATTCCTTTCTCCGTTTCGTGTTTAGACCAGCCAATCGCTTGGAAGACAACCAAAAAATGCATATGCAGATACTGTCCTCAGCCGATTGCAATACAAACAAGGTCTAGTGAGAAAAGATAGTTCCCAATTTCGTTGATATATGACTTCAAATAAGCGGTGATGTGCACTTTGTCTATCAAGTCACCCTACACTCCACTTTCGCAAAAGTCAAATATATCAAAGACATCCGAACACCCGAAGCCATGTCAGGAGATAGCAGGACCACCGAGGTTACCACCGTCGACATCAGCCTTGATAAGTTCCCACAGCTCGCCGCTTATCACTCATCATGTGAAAGTCTAGAGCGCCTAATCGAAGGTACATATCTTGCTTTCCAATCGAATATTAAGACTGCTCACATTGACTTCCAGCACACGCCCGATTTCTCTGGGGTCCCAACAACGACTACGAGATCGTCCATGGATCCTTCGACAACAAAACTCAAGCCATCCTCTACAAGTGGACCGCGGAAAAAGGCCATTGGGTTGAAATGTCAACGACAAGCGCATCCTATTCGAGCTATTACACTGTTTTGTCGAGTATGCTGCTTGATCTAGGACGGCATATTCTGGATGGGAGGGGTGAGGAAGCGGGCAGGGGCTAAAGAGAAACAGAAGGTCGCGCCCTACCTGGACACAAAGTGAGAGGACTGAGATGTACGGGATGATCGATCGTTGATGAACTGGTCGGTAGGGCTTTTTCGGCATGGTTGAGTTTTCGCGGTGAGGATTTTCAGGTCAGTGGGGTATTCTTTCATGCGGCAGATCCGGAGTTAGCGGGATTGCTTCGTGCCTGTTTTTTAGTAGCCGCCAACGGGAAATAGATGTCCAAGGCGGAATCATTGCTGGCAAGATCTCGAATGTGGCTCTGATACTTGATCCGTAGGAGGGAGAGTTATCTCCCATCGAGGATACATTAGTAAATCCGGAGTCCATCGCCAGCGCAGGTAAAAGGTGGCGAGTGACGCGGCTCGAAACGTAACGTTAACTTTGCGAACTTGTCCAGTTCCCTTACTTACGTCCTTTACCTTCAGGTGAATTCTATTCTTTTATCGCCGCGAGGCTCCAAACCTGTTTCGTATAAGACCCAAGCGCGCGCGTTACGAGCCGTCTTTTCCATCCACCTCCACCACCAGCCGCCAATCCTCTACTCCAATAGAGCGTGTATCTGCAGCCCTTCCTCGAAGTGATGAACGCTTACGAACTCCCGATGCGCAAGTCTTTGGGCAACGGCAACTCCGCAGATAGCTTCGTCGAGGACCATGAGCAAGTATGTATTACAGTAGCTTTGCAGACAAACCCCACTCATTCGTTCAGGTTCGCCAACTCTTAGATCTCAAGAACATCGCTCTCGGGAACGCACGCTTGCTGTACGGCAGTGAACAGCGCAAGTTCTACGGTAAGTGGCATTCTCACGAGTCGAATCAAGTCGCCCGCTTACTCGGTATTAGATGTCGTCTTCGGAGCCAATGAGGATGGCATGTACGCTACAGTTCTGGTGTGCTCGATGGAGGGCTCAACCAAGATTCTGCGAAAGGAGCTCGGTCATTCTCCCCTCTCCGCCACGCGGGCAATCATCACCGGTCTCGTCAAGGACACCGGGGTGCTTTTTGGTACGTGAAAACGTACCTTCGCGGAAGAAGACGGCTACTGATAATTAGTAGGCAAGTACGATGTCGGTTGTCAGATCTCGGACCAGCAGGGCTACCGCAATAGCGGGACCGGAATCTTCGAACTCGATGAGAACATGTCGGCCCTGAAAGACGAGGGACCGGTGGATGCTACAGATACGCTTCGTCGCAACAACTTCGTAAACAGGGGTATCCCGGTTGGTCCGCGTTGGGACAGGGAGAGGGACCTCGGACGCAAGCGGTACGCTACGAAGGCCGAGGATTGGTGGTGATTCGAGATTGGCATACAGTACATAAATCGCCTTGACTTCAGTCAAATGGTGTATTACTATCAGACTGAATCTTTCGATCACTTCAGAATGAGGGCGTCAGGGGGATCGATTGCGCTTGGACTGGTGGTACGCGAATGGACATCGACGTTCCGAAAGAGATATCGATGAATTGGGGCTAGGGAGACGTACGGAAGCCATTAGGCGCTCGGACAGGTAGATTGAACATTGTGAAGAACTGAACACCAGCCTTGCTTCTGTGGTGAACGCAATGCTGTCAAAGGTCGTTGGTCGATTCTCTGACCTGAAGATCCCCGCCATACACTAATCCCAATCCGGTCAAGCACCCGAGAACCCCTGTCATCCCGACCTCAACGTTACACCCACCTCACAGACACTCAATCTTTCCACAATTCCTCCTGCGTCTTCCTCAGCAAATCCTCCATAGCCCCATTCAAACTTGTCTTTATAGCGCTTCGTGCAAGGGTCTTCCCATCGACATCTATCTTACCCGGGGCCTTGTGCGATTCGTCGTAGCCGATGAGGAAGACGCGGTACTGGTTGTGGCTGCGAGCGCGGGCACTGGTGGTGATATCATAGTGTCTTGGGCGTCCTCCGATTGAGCCGCCGTGCTGCTGTTTTGCGTTCGCTGCAAGTGGATGTTAGCATAGTGACGTGAGGGCTGATGTTGGTCCATGCGTACATATGATCATTGATTTGAGGTTGTCGAAGACATCGAGGGTCTCTTTGGTGTGCACTGTGTTGACAGACATGATCGCAATGGATGTGTGAGATGAGATGGGGGCTGCTTTGGGTTGAAGAATCCCGCCCGCAAGCGTTCGCATAGCAAGCGATAGATATATACGGCCACAGAGCGCGCTTTGTTTGACAGATGACGCAAGCGGCCGAACCCCCGGTATGCAGCAACCTGTTTCCGAGCTTCCAACAAAATGCTTGTCCAGCCAGATTGCGGGCATTATAGACAAGGAAAACGCCACATTTCATGTCCCGCTTCATGGCGCGTGGGGTTGGGTCGGTTCACAGCCTCACCTCAGAATAAAACCATGCCGGGCAACCCACGACTTACGTGACTCTGTCAATCTTGAAGAATAGTACAACATCGCTCAGGAGACAGCATTACGCCGCGAGTTCCGCAAGGTCGCGACCGCCAAATATGCCTCTTCCGTACATCATCAATATAACAGCAGGCTGAAGGAGCGCTAGCCGTTGCCCGAAATAGCGTGTTGTTTTCGTTGCTAAGCGTTCGTGAGGATCCCACCTCCACCATACCTGCCTCCCTTTGAACGGTCGCGGTTGTGTCTACTTCAGCCAAACACAAACGCGCAAAAAGCCTCCTCCGATATACTGCACGCAGAAAATGCTCATTAGGAATATGTGCGAGTCAGATTTCTCTTTAAGTTTTAAACGCCGCCCTTGTAGACTGCCAATTGCAAATCAGAGCGAGGGTAATGCACCTGTTCTGCGTGGTGCTCCGCCTCGCGTGATGCATTACGGCTACACTCTAAGAACCATCAAATCGCGCTCATCGTCTATTCAGGGTCGATTGGATCTCCAAAAGAAAAAAAGAACTTATCGTTGAGGCAATGCGAGACCTTCCACCAGGCATGCGAAAGAGCTGGCGGCCGGGCTGGAACATGCTTCATTGATGTGCGAATTGGCTAACGACATCAGCGAGTGGACGAAGACGGTGACAAGACACCCAGGGATTCACCCTCCGTAATTAGCATTCAAGGTATGCACGAGGATCGACCCAGCTGCTAAGGTGGGTCGCTCAATCTATAATGCGAAAAGATTACACCGCAAGCCACTCTGCGACCGCAAACACGACAGAAGCATATCACGATGGCTCGGCGGCATATCGCGTTCCGAATACCTATTCTCAAAACATATATTCCCGAAGTCCGGACTGGAGACGCTGCCGCTTGTTCAGGAACTCTCAGTCTGACCGCTAGTGTATGGGCTATATCGCAAGCCGGTCTAGGTTTCTCAATAAGACTGTTGACTATACCGGCCTTCTCTGCAGGACAGACTAGCGCAAAGCGCCACGAATGAAAGCTAAGAGCGATATTGGAGCATCTTTGCGAAACGCGGTCAATTCTGGAATCGCGTTTCGAGAATCTTCCAGGCCCGGGCATGGAAGCCGCGAGCAAGCAGTAGCTACATTGAATTATGGCCGAAGCTTATTCATATAACACGAAGAGAACACGGATGCAAATAAGGGAAGAATATTCGAAAACAGGACAGTGACCGTGCATGTGTGAATGGCATATGCTTACACGTCCATCATCTACTTCGTAGAGGAACGTGCAGCAGAGAAGTGCAGTGGATGGTGGACAAGACAAGCAAAATATCGGAAACTTCAAGCAAGTATGTAGAGCTCCATTATGTAGAGCTCCATTATGAAGACGATAAGAAAGCTTATTACTCCGAAACTTCTTTCCGCGGTGTCATTCGAGAAAGGTCTGACAGTCGCTATCTGAGAAGTTGCCCAAAATGAACTGAAAAGTCCCCTATCCTGCCGCAATTCGCAATGCTGTAGATGTAAAGACGATGCCAGAAGGTACGTAACTCCTTTCGCAACTCTCCAATACACAGCTGATTATGCACATACGGGAAACCCGAAAAGCGTGTCCGATGCTTCCACCCACGACTTCGAGTCATGGCATTGCTCGCAAAATTGTTTGTCGCCTTTTATCATACGCGGTGGCCGCGTGAGACTCTCAAGCGGTTTTCGTCTCTGCGATTCACTCTGTTGTGACTATATCTCCAGCAGGAGCCATCACAGACGGAGAGCTGGACGGCTGCTCAACCGTTGGCTGCGGGGGCGGCGACGTCTCGACGGTAGAGCTCGAAGAGCGGGTAGTTACCGGTGACAAGAGACTCGCATATTGCATGGCTACACCTATATCAGCTTTTACTTCTCCATAGTCGCAACTTTCCAATTCTCACCTTTCATATCGCCCAAGCTCGTCTGCATGCCATCCCATAGCATCTTCATCGCGGTGCACATGTCTTTGCATCGACAACCCTCGTAGAGCGTCTGCCAGACGAGACTATCCTTGGGGTTGTGGTAGTAAATCAGGGTAGCTTGGTAGGCGCCGCCGTAGGTGGAGGTGATGACATCGAGGGTTGCGGTGTGGTGGGTGAGACCTCGGGTGGCGAAGAGGGCGCGGGCGTCGGCTTGGAGGGGTCAGTGGGGTGAAAAGCAAGGCGGAGGAGTTGAGGACTGAGACTTACCTAGCACCATGTTCTTGACATCTTTGATATATGCGATAGCTTCGCGCTGCTCGCGGATTTCTTCAGGCGACATGATGGGTGTGATTGAGATTACGATAGAGTTAGAGTGTACAGAAGGTTGGGGGTCAGTAATGCCGAGAGTTGGGGGTTGAAGTTCAAGGTTACGGGAAGAGTAAGTAAGCGCGCGGAGAGGCTTGAGTGGATCGCTTGGCAGTGAAAGGGAAAGGTCACGCGCTTGTAAGGAGTTCATCGATATTCAGAGTCCCGGCATCAGCTTATTGGGCAGATGTAGGGCTCGCGACGTCAGAACGGTAGGTGGCAGAGCCGGGAGTCAGAGGTGAAAGGAAATCCTGTTATTGTGTACCAACTCGTTCAATTGTCACCGTCTTGCGATCGCGAAGCACTCCGCCATCCGTCAGCTGCGTCAGGCTCTCTTCGCCAAACATTGTCACGTTGGAAGACAGCGTCCAATCCGCTAATCACACAACCTGATCTTCTGACGTCTTGGACTTGCGACGCGTACGCCCCAAAGTTCAAGCATGTTCCTAGCTCTTAGCCACTCATCCCAACATAATCCCGCATTCGCTTCGGAAACTTCGCTTGCAATACCTCACCCACCCTCTTGCGCGCTGGCTTCCCCTCACGCTTTAGCATGTTCTTGACAATACCTCCATCCCCATCCTCCGCGTATGTGCTAGTGTCTCTACCAATTCCATCACCTTTTCCGTCAGGTCCAGAAAGTCGTTCATCTCCCGCTCGCATGCTCTCGAAAACTTCATCCAAGTCTTCTTCAATCCAATACTTGATTTCGAACAAGGCATCCTCCACGGTCGAGCAAGGATTGCTTTGGTACAGCATCCTCCAATCTCTATTCTTCTCGGGCGCAAGGTAAGCGATCAGTGCGGCGCGGTAGGTGAGACTGTCGAGTCGGCCGGAGGAAGTGCGCGAGGAAGTGACCACGTCGAAATCGGCGGCCGTGGGGTAGGTATGTGAGAAGAGGGCGTTGGCGTTCGCTTCGTTGATTCGTTAGCTATATATCCAGAGGGAGAAGAAATAAGGTACGCTGATATATTTCGAAGCGAAGGAAACTTACATAGAATCATCTCCTTCAAAGTAGGTAAGTCCGGACGGGCAGCTCTGTACGAATGCGGCTGTATCATGTCTGGTGGACATTCGTAGAATGGCAGGTCTGAGGAACCCTGCGGTGTTGCAGCCGTGATGATACCATTCAGAAACTCGGGCCGTAGTGGGGGCATATCTGGAGCGTGGCTCGGAGTGGATGAGGTACTCAACACAAATCGAGGTCGATGAAGACGTTTCGATGTCGGTAGCTTCTCTAATTTGAACATAGAGACGAGCTGAGTCGCATACAGAAAGCGGATACAGGGGCAGTGTGACCGCAGTAGACACGATCGAGGACAGTACACACAGCTATCTCCGAGGACTGTGTTTGAGGCGTCTTCGTAGAGTAAGCGGTCGGTTTCACTGGTCGAGGCTGGTCAAGCACCGCCTT
>Ga0247740_1000174_pt1 | contig 34777 bp, 33 predicted proteins | sample UWRJL148409B2_FD_180942 | JGI IMG/M metagenome (GOLD analysis project Ga0247740, IMG submission 180942) | Plant litter microbial communities from Arlington Agricultural Research Station in Wisconsin, United States - UWRJ-L148-409B-2 | ecosystem: Environmental > Terrestrial > Plant litter >...
CGTGCTCGTCGGCCTCGGAGCGACCTCGCTCTCGATGTCGCCCGCGGCCCTCGCCGACGTGCGCACGGAACTCGCCCGCTTCACCCTCGAGCAGGCCAAGGAATTCGCCGAGATTGCCCTCTCGGCCAATAGCGCTGTGGAGGCCCGCGTCGCGGTGCTCGCCGCAGCAAACTCTCTCACCACCTCAATCAGCACCATCACAGAAACGGAATAAGACCCATGACAACGACGTCTGAAACAAAACGCGGAGGAACACGAGTAGGTGTTCAGAAGTTCGGCACCTTTGTCAGCGGCATGGTACTGCCGAACATCGCCGCCTTCATCGCCTGGGGCCTCATCACGGCCCTCTTCATCGAGACCGGATGGCTGCCGCTGCTCGGTATCGACGCCACCTGGGTGCAGCAACTCGGTGGCTGGAGCACTGACCCCGACGTGGTGAACACGGGCCTCGTCGGCCCGATGATCACCTACCTGCTTCCCCTCCTCATCGCGAACACCGGTGGCCGCATGGTCTACGGCGTGCGCGGTGGTGTGGTCGGAACCATCGCCACCATGGGTGTCATCGTCGGAGCGGGCATCCCGATGTTCCTCGGCGCGATGATCGTCGGCCCCGGTGCCGCCTGGGTCATGAAGAAGGTTGACGCCCTCTGGGCCGGAAAGATTCGTGCCGGATTCGAGATGCTCGTCGACAACTTCTCCGGCGGAATCGTCGGAGCGGGCCTCGCGGTGCTGTCGTTCTTCGTCATCGCCCCGGCGGTCACGGCGATCAGCAGCTTCCTCGAGACGATCGTCAAGTTCCTCGTCGAGACCTCGCTGCTGCCCATCGCCAGCGTGTTCGTCGAGCCCGGCAAGATCCTGTTCCTGAACAACGCGATCAACCACGGTGTGTTCACGCCGCTCGGCACCATCGAGGCAGAGCGCACCGGACAGTCGATCCTCTTCCTCATCGAGGCGAACCCCGGCCCCGGCCTCGGTCTGCTGCTCGCCTTCGCCATCTTCGGTGTCGGCATGCTGCGCGCCAGCGCCCCCGGCGCGATCCTCATCCAGTTCGTCGGTGGTATCCACGAGATCTACTTCCCGTACGTTCTGGCGAAGCCGCTGCTCATCGTGGCCGTCATCGCCGGTGGCGCCAGCGGTGTTCTCACCAACGTGATCTTCCAGTCGGGTCTGCGCGCTCCCGCGTCGCCCGGCTCGATCATCGCGATCCTCGCGCAGACGCCTCCCGGAAGCTTCGTGGGCGTCATCCTGTCGGTGCTGATCTCCGCCGCGGTCACCTTCCTCGTCGCATCGATCATCATCCGTGCGAGCCGTAAGACCGACCTCGCGGCCGTCGCCGCCGGCGACACCGCTCTCGCCGACGCCGTCGCCAAGAACGCCGCCAACAAGGGCAAGGACAGCCAGGTCGGTTCGCTGCTCAACACCTCGGGTGGCAACGCCGCTGCGACGTCGACCGCCTCGGCTGACGCGCCCACCAGCGCCCCGGTAACGTCGATCGTCTTCGCCTGCGACGCCGGCATGGGCTCGAGCGCCATGGGTGCAACGGTCATGCGCAACAAGATCAAGAAGGCCGGCATCGAAGGGGTCACCGTCGTCAACCAGGCGATCGCGAACCTCGACGGCAGCGCCGATCTCGTGATCACCCAGCGCGAGCTCACCGCCCGCGCCACGGAGAAGTCGCCGAACTCGCAGCACGTCTCGGTCGACAACTTCATGGGCAGCCCCAAGTACGACGAGGTCGTCGCGCTGCTCGAGGCACAGAAGGCCTCCAAGTAACACCAGCTCAACCCCGCAGTACACGGAAATAGCCAGGAAGAATAGAGGAACCCCATGAGCAACGTGCTTGAACTTGCACAGATCAACCTGCACGGGTCGGCGACGACCCCGGCGGAGGCGATCGACGAGGTCGGACGATTGCTGGTCGCCTCGGGCGGGGTAACGCCCGACTACATCGCCTTCATGCACGAGCGTGAAGCAACGGTGTCGACCTACATGGGCAACTTCCTGGCTATTCCGCACGGCACGAACGAGGGCAAGGACACGATCCTCGCGTCCGCGCTCTCGTTCGTGCGCTATGACAACCCCATCGACTGGGGTGGCAACGAGGTTCGCTTCGTTGTCGGCATCGCGGGCAAAGACGGTGGTCACATGGAGGTTCTCTCCTCGATCGCCATCGTGTTCAGCGAAGACGACGAGGTAGCGAAGCTGCTCGCCGCCCAGACTCCCGAAGAGGTCATGGAACTCCTGGGGGACGTGAACGCGTGAAGGCCGTACACTTCGGCGCCGGCAACATCGGTCGCGGTTTCGTCGGGCTCATCCTGCACAAGGCCGGCTACGAGGTCGTGTTCGCCGACGTCAACGCCGAGCTCATCGACGCGTTGGCCACAACGCCGAGCTACGTCGTCACCGAGGTCGGCGACGGCGCGAGCGTCTGGACGGTCGACAACTACCGCGCGCTGAACAGCTCCACCCACGAGAGCGACGTCATCGCCGAGATCGCGTCGGCCGACATCGTGACGACCGCCGTCGGACCGAACGTGCTCCGTTTCGTCGCCCCGCTCATCGCGAAGGCGATCGAGCAGCGCTCGGCCGATCTTGCCCCGCTCGTCGTGATGGCGTGCGAGAACGCGATCAACGCGACCGATCTGCTGCGCGCCGAGGTCGAGAAGACCCTTCCCGGCGCCGCGGCGGTCTTCGCTAACACGGCGGTCGACCGCATCGTTCCCGGCCAGGACCCCGACGCTGGACTCAACGTCACAGTCGAGTCGTTCTTCGAGTGGGCCATCGAGTCGACGCCGTTCGGCGCCTCGACCCCCGTCATCCCTGACGCGCATTTCGTCGACGACCTCGCACCGTACATCGAGCGCAAGCTCTTCACGGTGAACACGGGCCACGCAACAGCGGCGTACCACGGCTTCGCGGCCGGTGTCGCGTCGATGTCGGAGGCGTTCTCGACGCCGGCGATCGCCGACGAGGTGCGCGCCGTTCTCGCCGAGACCAAGGCCCTGCTCGTCGCGAAGCACGACTTCGACCCCGAGGTGCAGCAGGCCTACATCGACAAGAACATGGTGCGCTTCGCGAACCCCGAGCTGAGCGACACCGTCGACCGTGTCGGGCGCCAGCCGCTGCGCAAGCTCAGCCGCAACGAGCGCTTCGTCGGCCCCGCCGCCCAGCTCGCCGAGCGCGGTCTCGGCAGCGACGCGCTGGTGCGCACCATGGGCGTCGCCCTGCGGTTCGACGTCGCCGAAGACCCGCAGAGCGTAGAGCTGCAGCAGAAGCTCGCCGCTGAGACGGCCGACGAGTTCGTCGCCTCCGTCACCGGCCTCGACGCAGCTCACCCGCTGTACCCCGCGGTCGTCGAGGTCGTGCGCGCCCACCAGAAGTAGGCTGTCCGCATGAGTTCTCCCGAGTCCGCGATCGCCGTCGCCCAGTTCGCGCCGGTCGCGGACCCGGGGGAGAACCTCGTCACCATCCGCACGCTCACCGAACGGGCGGTCGCCCGCGGTGCGTCGCTCGTCGTCTTCCCCGAGTACTCGTCATACTTCGAGCCGGATCTGGGCCGGGGGTACGTGGATGCCGCTCAGCCGCTCGACGGTCCGTTCGTCGCCGGCCTGGCGGCTCTCGCCATCGAGTTCCAGGTGCACATCGTCGCCGGGCTCGTCGAGACCAGCGCCGAGGCCGACCGCTTCTCGAACACACTCGTCGCGATCGGGCCCGACGGCGCCCTCGTCGCGAAATACCGCAAGATGCACCTGTACGACGCGTTCGGTTCGCGCGAGTCCGACTGGGTCGTTCCGGGCCCGCTAGACGCGCCAGAGACCTTCGCGTTCGGTGCCTTCACTGTCGGACTGCAGACCTGCTACGACGCCCGGTTCCCCGAGGTGACCCGTCGCCTCGTCGATGCCGGAGCCGATCTTGTTCTGCTGCCGTCGGAGTGGGTGCGCGGCCCGCTCAAAGAACACCACTGGCGCACACTGCTCACGGCGCGTGCGATAGAGAACACGATCTACATCGCCGCAGCCGATCAGGCGCCGCCCACCGGGGTCGGCAACAGCATGGTCATCGACCCGATGGGAGTGGAGATCGCCACCATCGGAGAGACGACGGATGTCGCGGTCGCCTGGCTCTCGAAAGACCGCGTTACACATTCTCGCGAAATTAACCCGGCACTTCGCCTCAGGCGGTTCGGCGTTGCATCGAACGGTGTTTCTCTCCCTTAGAGTTGTCCTAGTAATTTGGGGAGGATCTGCCATGGCTGAGGCCTATCGTGTTGTAGTCGTCGAGGACGATGCCGACGTCGCTTTCTACACCAAGACGGTGTTGGAGAAGCGCGGCGGGTGCGTCGTAGAGACGGTCTCCGACCCCTCGCTCGCCCGCGGCGTCATCGACGCGTTCCTTCCCGACGTGGTCGTCACCGACATCGAGATGCCCGGCATCAACGGTCTCGAGCTGATGGAGCAGATCCGTACCGACCACCCCGGCATCCCGATCGTCGTTATGACGGCCCACATCTCGGTGGACTACGCGGTCGGCGCGCTCAACGCGCAGGCCGACGAGTTCTTGATCAAGCCGATCAGCGCGTCCGACCTGGTCACCGCGGTCATGCGTCTCGCGGCCGACGGACGCGCCAGCCGAGTCGCTCACGGTGGCAACGACAGCCAGCGCGAGAGCGTGCTCGCCATCGGCGCGCACCCCGACGACGTCGAGTTCGGCATCGGCGGCATCCTCGCGGCACACCGTGCCGCCGGCGACAGCGTCACCATCCTCACCCTCTCCCGCGGCAGCTCGGCCGGACGGCACGCCGACCTGCAGCACGAGTCGCTCGCCGCGGCCGAGATCGTCGGCGCCCGCCTCTTCCTCGAAGACCTCCCCGCCACCGACATCGCGTCGGGCACCGCCGCCGTCGACACCATCGCCCGCGTCGTCGCTGAGGTCTCCCCGACCGTCGTCTACACGCACAGCGTGCACGACGACGAAGCCGACCACCGCGCCGTGCACGAGGCCGCACTCACCGCGGCCGCGGCCGTGCCGACTTTCTCCGCATTCCAGAGCCAGTCGTCGACCGTCGACTTCCGTCCCACGAAGTTCGTCTCGATCGACGGATACACCGATACCAAGATCGCCCTCGTCGAGTGCTTCCGCGGCGAGGAGGGAATCCGTTCTTACCTCGAGCCCGAGTTCGTTCTCGCGTCGGCCCGCTACTGGGGTCGATTCGGCGGCGGCACGAGCGTCGAGCCACTCGAGGTCATCCGCGAAGCCGTCACCGCCGTCGACTCGGCTGTGCCGGTCGTCGCGAGTTCTTCGACCGAAGCGTGACAACGCCAAACCTCGTCGCGGTACCCGGCCACGACGAGCGCGTTCGAGTGTTGATCGTCGACGACAGCGACGACCAGCGCCACCTCCTCCGCAGGTACTTCGAGCGCGCGGGCTGTGACGTGCGCGACGCCCCGAGCGCCGAGGCCGCGATCGACGCCTACGGCGCGGTGACGCCCGACCTCGCGGTCATCGACCTCATCCTGCCCGGCATGGACGGCTGGGCCCTCGCGGTTCGGCTCGGCGCCGACAACCCGGAGTGCATCATCGCGATCACCTCGGTGCTCGACACCGAGGACTACCCGCAGGGCCATGCTTCGCTACCCAAGCCCGTCACCGGCGCGCACGTGCGAAAGATGCTGCTCGACTACGTGCCGAAGTGGAATGCCGCGTGAAGTTCTACCACTGGGTGATCGACACGATCAGGGTAGATTCGGCATCACCGTTCCTCAAGCAGGCCCCGTTCGCCATCGCTTTCCTCGGCGCCGTCGTCATCGTGATGACCTCGCCGAACATCGACTTCACCGTGTGGACGGCCGCACTGCTCGGCATGTGGGGTGTCATCCTGTCGACCGCCCTCTCGGCGCTCTTCAGCTACCAGCCTTCGATGAGCCGCCTGGCGATCCTCATCCCGGTACTCGACCTCATCGCGCTCAGCGCCTTCCGCGCGGGAACCGGCGGCAACCTTTCGCCGTTCAGCTCTCTCATCATCCTGCCGGTGATCTGGATCGCCGCCGAGTCCGGGCGCCGCTACATCATCATCGCCGCGGTCGGCACAGCGATCGCGCTCACCGACATTCTCGGATTCGCCGGCGCGACAACATCCGGTGATCTCCTTCGCTCCATCTTCGCCCCGGTGATCTTCGCGATCGGCGCGGCCATCATCAACGAGGTCGCTCGTCAGGGCCGGGTGCAGGTCGCTTCGGTGCGCCGCTTGGCCGAAGAGCGCGAGGTCATGCTGCGCGGGGCAGAGGACTACACAAAACGGCTGCGTGAGAACGAAGCCCAACTGCGTGCCGCCGACAAGCTCACCCGCAGCGTGCTCGACGCGGTGACCGAGCAGTCGGTGGTCGGAACCGACGTGACCGGCAAGATCGACGTGTGGAACCCCGGTGCGGAGCGCATGCTCGGGCTGAGCGCCGCCGAGGCGCAGCGCAAGCGGTTCATCTACGACTTCCACGTGCCGGAGGAGCTCGACGAGCGTTCGCGTGAGCTCAACTACCCGCCGGGCGAGACCGTGCTCACGCCGGGCTTCTCGGCCCTGGTGGAATCGGCGCGACTCGGCACTCCCGAGGTGCGCCAGTGGACCTACGTGCGGGCCGACGGCCTGCAGGTCGCCGTCGACGTCGCGGTCACCCGCCGGGTCAACGACTCCGGCGAGACGACCGGCTATCTCTTCGTCGCGACCGACGTCACCCAGGCGCTCGAGGTCTCACGACTGAAAGACGAGTTCGTCGGCCTTATCTCGCACGAACTGCGCACGCCGCTCAGCTCGATCCTCGGCTACCTCGAGCTTCTGCGCGACGACACCGACGAGCCGCTCTCCGAAGAGCAGATGATGTACCTCAGCATCGCGGAACGCAACGCGCACCGCCTGCTGCGCCTGATGGGCGACCTGCTGTTCACGGCGCAGGTCGGCGCCAACTCGTTCAACATCGACGCCTCCGACCTAGATGTCGCACCGGTCGTGCGCGCCTCGATCGAGTCGGCGACCCCGGTCGCCGACGCGCAGGGAGTATCGATCATCACCGACGTGACCGACGATATCGCGCTGGTCAGCGGCGACCCCACCCGCATCGGTCAGGCGATCGACAACCTGCTTTCCAACGCGATCAAGTTCACACCTCGCGGAGGCACCGTCACGGTGGCCGTGTCGTGCGCCGGCGAGAACATCGTTATCCGCCTCACCGACACCGGCATGGGAATTCCGGCCAACGAGCTCGACCAGCTGTTCTCTCGGTTCTTCCGTGCGTCCACGGCGACGCGCGCGGCCGTACCCGGCGTCGGGCTCGGTCTCACCATCACCAAGGCGATCATCGACGCACACGGGGGAGACCTCGATGTGGAGAGCGTCGTCGGTGTGGGCACGACGTTCATCGTGCGGCTGCCGAAGGCGCAGCCGGTCGCTATCGCCTGACCGCCGCTCGGTGGCGCCTAGCTAGTGGCTCAGCGCGGACAGCCGCGCGACGGCGTCTTCGAGCACGCTTTCGCGCTTGCAGTAGGCGAACCGAACGAGCGACGAGTACCGGGCGCGGTTGCCCTCGCGCACGAACGCGCTGATCGGCACGGCGACGACCCCGGCAAGCTGGGGCAGGGCACGGCAGAACTCGGCGGCGTCGGTGAAACCGAGGGGCGCAGCATCCGCCACTACGAAGTATCCGCCCTGCGGCCTGGTGACGGCGAAACCGGCGTTCACGAGACCGGCCGACAGCAGGTCGCGCTTGCCTTCCAGCGTGGCGGCGATGCCAGTGAAGAAGCTGTCGGGCAGACCGAGACCGACGGCGATCGCCGGCTGGAACGGCGCACCGTTCACAAAGGTCAGAAACTGCTTCACCGCGAGGATCGACGCGAGGATCTCGGGCGGTGCCGTGATCCAGCCGATCTTCCAACCGGTGGTGTTGAACGTCTTGCCCGCGCTCGAGATGCTGATCGTGCGTTCGCGGGCCCCCGGCAGCGTCGCGACCGGAATGTGCGGTGCGTCGAAGACGAGGTGCTCGTAGACCTCGTCGGTCACGATCAGGGCGTCGTGCAGGTGGGCGAGTTCGACGATGAGTTGCAGGGTCTCGCGCGGCAGAACGCTGCCGGTCGGGTTGTGCGGGTTGTTGATCAGGATGAGCCGGGTGCGGTCGGTGATCGCGGCCCGCAACTCGTCGGGGTCGGGCTGGAAAGCGGGAGCGTGCAGCGGAACCGTGACATGGGTCGCGCCGCCGAGGCCGACGATGGCGCCGTACGAGTCGTAGAACGGTTCGAACGTCACGACCTCGTCGCCGACCTGGGTGAGGGCGAGGATCGTGGCGGCCAGCGCCTCGGTCGCGCCGGCGGTGACGAGCACCTCGCGATCGGGGTCGACGGTCAGGCCGTAGAAGCGCTGCTGGTGCGTGGAAATCGCGGTGCGCAGCACAGGCATGCCGGTCGCCGGCGGGTACTGGTTGAAGCCGTCGCTGATCGCCTGGCGGGCGGCCTCGAGCACCTCGGACGGGCCGTCTTCATCGGGAAAACCCTGCCCGAGGTTGATCGCGCCGGTGCTCACCGCGAGGGCGCTCATCTCGGCGAAGATCGTGGGACGCAGCCCGCCGTCGTCGCCCAGGAGCATCGCTCCGCGAGCGGCCTGCTGCCAAGAACCGGAGACTGTCATCGTGGATTAAGCCTAGCTGTAGCGCGGCTGTGGATAATTCGCGAGGCAGGTCGCCGATGTGACTTATCTTGTGCGGATGCGACCGAAGTCTCGCCTGGCCACCGTAGCCCTCGTGCTGGCGGCCGCCCTGTCGGCGGCCGGCTGCGCGCCCGAGGCTCCTGCCGCCGAGCGGACGCCCACGCCCAGCGCCACGCCGCTCTTCGCGTCCGACGAGGAAGCGCTGGCGGCGGCGGAGGAGGCGTACGCGGCGTACCAGCATGTGTCCGACGCGATATTGGTCGACGGTGGCGCCGAACCCGAACGACTGCTCGAAGTGGCCACGGAAGCTCAGTACGAGTACGAGAAGGCGGGCTTCGATGCGGCGAAGGCGAATGGTCTCCGCAGCACCGGCGGGTCAACTTTCGACACCTTCTCGCTCATGGAGTTCCAGCCGCGAGACGAAGACGGCGAAATGAAGCTCAGTGCGTTCGTTTGCGACGATTTCAGAAACGTAGATGTCCTTGACGCAAATGGAGAGTCAGTCGTGGCTAGCGACCGTCCCGATCGGTTTCCGCGTGTCGCTTATTTCGAAGCACGTGCCGTCGAGCTTCGAATAGTTGTGTCGGCAATTGATGAGTGGGAGGGGGATAACTTTTGTCGTTCCGCTTGAAGGCTATCTACGCATCGATTGTTGTGGTCGCGATCTCAGGCGCGGGCCTTCTCCTCGCAACGCCAGCATTCGCCTGTCCAAGTATCGAGCTCATGCTCAACGGGAAATGCGCTCCATCCGCGAATGGGACTTCGTTCGGATCCAGCGTTGAGCTGGAGGCGAGCCAGACCGTGAACAACGGAGGAACTAGCACTAACGGCCGCGGCTCGACGGCGCCTCAGGCCCCCGCACCGCCGAACAAGAACCGGATGACTTCCGAGCAACGCCTCGCCTACGAGAACCAACTCGCGATTGAAGCGGCCGCGCGCGGTGACTACTACCGCCCCGAGTTCTGGTCCACCTTCGTCGGCACCCCGCCGACGAACGTCACGCTGAACGACATCGCCACCTTCCGGCCGAGCGTCGGCGGCAACCACATGGAGCCGAACGGCTGGATCGTCGTCGGTCTCGACACGAACTTCTACTCCGACCCCTCGGCCCAGATCGTGAACGGCACATTGCTCGGCCTACCCGCGTCGGTGCGCTTCACCGCGAAGTCGTGGACCTGGACCTACGGCGACGGCGCCTCCCGCTCCGCTACGGCCCCGGGTACCAGCTGGGCGGCCCAGGGCCTCGCCGAGTTCGCACCCACGACGACGAGCCACGTCTATGCGGCCCCTGGCACCTACGCGATCGACCTCGCCGTCGGGTACTCCGCCGAGTACCGGTTCGGCGCGAACGGCTGGGTGCCGATCGCGGGCACTCTCGTCGTGCCTGCGAATAGAATTGTGGCGACGGCGGGCGATGCCACGACGGTGCTGGTTGGCCGTGATTGCCGGGAGAATCCCGGGGGTCCGGGGTGCTGAAATCGTGGGTCGGTAAAGCCAAAGTGGCCTTACAGCGCTCGCATATAAAACGTTCAGGTTAGCGGGGGATGCTTACTCCGCTGGAAGGAGCACCTGATGACTGACACCCCCGAGATTCCCGCTACACCCGCAAGCCCCACGCCCCCCACCCCGGCGGCCCCGCCCGCCTCGGCGAACCCGGCGCCTCCCGCGCCCCCGGCCCCGCCCGCACCCCGCGCCCTCTCTGAGGCACCCGCTGCGGCCGCCCCCGTCGTACCCCATTACGAGAGCTCGGCGACGCCGCCCCCCGCTCCTCCCGTGGGTGACGCACCCGCCGAGAAGGGCGCCTCGTTCCGGCGCAACCGTCCCGTTCTGCTCGTCGCCGCGCTCGCGGTCGGCGCCCTGGTCGGCGGAGTCGCCGGCGGCGGCATCGTGCTCGCGCTGAACGACGGCAACGGCGGTTCTTCCGTCGGCGCCATCACGACGCCCGCGAACATCACCGTCAACAACCCCGACAACGCCACGACGGTGACCGCTGTCGCCGCCTCGGCCTCTCCGTCGGTCGTCACCATCTCTGCATCGTCGAGCGATGCCGGCGGAACCGGCTCGGGCGTCATCCTGAGCGAAGACGGCTACGTGCTCACCAACACCCACGTCGTCACCCTCGACGGTGCGACCGGCAACGCGGCCATCAAGGTGCAGACCAACGACGGCCGCCTGTACTCGGCCGCCATCGTCGGCACCGACCCGATCTCCGACCTCGCCGTCATCAAGATCGAGGGTGCCACCGACCTCCAGCCGGCATCCTTCGCCGACTCGAGCAAGCTGAACGTGGGCGACACCGCCATCGCGATCGGCGCACCCCTCGGCCTCTCCGGCACCGTGACCGACGGCATCGTCAGCGCGATCAACCGCAGCATCACTATCGCGTCGTCGGCCGCCCCCGCCGACCCGGAAGCGACACCGACCGACCCTTCGGAGCCCGGCGAGAACTTCTTCGAGTTTGGCTTCCCCGGACAGGGCGAAGACAGCCAGGAGGCCCCCACCGCAAGCTCCTCGACCATCTCGCTCGCCGTCATCCAGACGGACGCCGCGATCAACCCCGGCAACTCCGGCGGCGCCCTGCTGAACGCCGACGGTGAGGTGATCGGCATCAACGTGGCAATCGCCAGCGCCGGTGGCACCAGCGCTGCCTCGCAGTCGGGCAGCATCGGCGTCGGCTTCGCCATTCCGGCGAACCTCGCCGAGCGCGTTGCCAACGAGATCATCGAGACGGGCGCGGCCACCCACGGCCTGCTCGGCGCGACGATCAGCGACGTCACCGAAGACGCGGCCCAGGCCGACAGCCTCACCGTCGGTGCCAGCATCCAGGAGGTTTCGGCCGGAGGCGCCGCGGCCGCGGCCGGTCTCAAGTCGGGCGACGTCATCACCGGTATCAACGGTCTCCCCGTCACCGGCAAGACCGACCTGACCGCTCAGGTGCGCGCCCTCGCCGGTGGAGCCGCCGCGACGATCACCTACGTGCGCAACGGCGATTCGGCGACCGTCGATCTGACCCTCGGCACGCTCTAGCCAGAACCCCGCCAGCAGGCGGAGGGGCACGCGACGCTCGGCGTCACGTGCCCCTCCGTCGTTAACGAGGGGCCGCACCTCGGCTGATAGGCTCAACCGACCCTCCCGAGCACCAGTATTGGATCACATGGCCGCCACGGCAGACGCGCTTCCCGGAGTCTCCTACGTGATGCCGGTGCTGAACGAAGCGCTCTACATCGAGATCGCTATCGCGACGGTTCTCGCCCAGAACTACGCGGGCGAGAAAGAGCTCATTCTCGCGCTCGGACCGTCAACGGATGACACGGACGCCATCGTCGAGCGTCTGGCTGCTGCCGACCCGCGCATCACGGTGGTGCACAACCCGGAGACCGACATCCCCGTCGGGCTCAACCTGGCCATCCGCGCGAGCCGCCACCCGATCATCGTGCGCGTCGACGCCCACTCCGAGCTCGAGCCGGGCTACACCAGCCGCGCCGTTGAGACACTCGAGCGCACCAAGGCCGCCAACGTCGGCGGGATCATGCACGCCCGCGGCAAGACCCCGTTCCAGTCGGCCGCGGCCCGCGGCTACAACAGCCGATTCGGGCTCGGCGGTGCCCGCTACCACGGCGGCGGCGACGAGGGACCCGCAGAGTCGGCCTACCTCGGCGTCTTCCGCCGCGAGGTCCTCGAAGAGGTCGACTACTTCGACGAGTCGATCCGCCGCGGCGAAGACTGGGAACTCAACCTGCGCATCCGTGCCGCCGGCCACACCGTCTGGTTCGACCCGAAGCTCACCGTGACCTACTGGCCGCGCGAGAGCTGGACGAAGCTGGCCCGCCAGTTCTGCGCGACCGGCATCTGGCGCGGCGAGCTCGTGCGCCGCTACCGCGGCAAGAACCCGTGGCGCTTCTTTGTGCCGCCGGTGCTCGTGCTCAACGTGGTCGCGAGCATCGTGCTGTTGGTGCTGCAGGTCACCGGGGTGATCGACGGATGGGCGAGCGCCGTGGCATCCGTCATCTATTTCGGGCCGATCGCCTACATCCTGCTCGTGCTCTGGCTGGCTTTCGCGGCCGACCGCACCTCGAAGCTGCTCGACCGCTGGTTCTTCGTGGTCGTGCTGCCGACGATGCACCTGAGCTGGGGCGTCGGCTTCATCATGGGCGTCGTGCGGGGTGCGCGCGACAGCGTCGACACCTCGCGCACCGGTATCTAGCCGATCGCCTTGCGCTGCAGCAGCCGCTCGACGATGCGCTGAGCCGACTTTCCGTCGTCGCGCGGGTTGAAACGGGCCTGCCAGTCGACGTACTTGCCGGCGTACTCGGCGCTCACCCGTTCGCGGTCAAGCACGAGCTCGACGAGCTCGGCGGCGTTCTGCACGACCGGCCCGGGGGCGGCCTCGTCGAGGTCGAAGTAGAACCCGCGCAGCTGCTCGCGGTAATGCTCGAGGTCGGGCGCGAAGAAGAACATCGGCTTGCCGGTGACGCTGTAGTCGAACATCACGCTCGAGTAGTCGGTGATCAGCGCGTCGGCGACGAGGAACAGCTCGGTGACGTCGGGGTAGCCGGTGACGTCGAGCACGTTGCTGGCGCGCACGTCGCGGCCGGGCCGCAGCGTGCGCGAGTGCCCGCGGATCAGCGTCACGTAGCCGGGGCCGAGCGCGTCGGTGAACGCGGCGACCTCAAGGTGGTCGATGTGCTCGGGGCGGTCGTCGCGCCACGTGGGGGCGTAGAGCAGTACTGTCACGTCGTCGGCAAGGCCGAGCCGCTCGCGGACGGCGGCGGCATTGCGGTCGGCACGAGCGCCGCCGACCAGCGCGTCGTCGCGGGGGTAGCCCTCCTGCCAGACCGGTCCGAGGTAGGCGTACGCCGACCGGAAGACCGCGGTCGAGTGCGGGTTCTGGGCGAGCATGATGCTCCAGCGGCTGCGCTCACGGATCGTGGCGAGCGCGGTGCGCAGCCCGACGCCCGGGCGGCCGAGGGCGATCTTCTTGAGCGGGGTGCCGTGCCAGGTCTGCAGCACGGTCTGGAACGAGCGCTTGCGAAAACGGTTGCGAAGCCAGTCGTTGACGACGAGCAGGCGGGCAGAACCGCGGATGCGCCACCAGTCGACACTGCCCTCGATGAGCGCGACGGACCCCTCGGGCACCTGCACCGACGCATCGACCACACTCCAGTAGCGGGTGATGTCGGGGCGGGTGGCCGCAAACTCGCGGTCGAGAGCGAGCGGGTTGCACGTCGCGCTCTGCCCGTAGAAGCTCTCGAAGAACACGGCGTTCAGCGGCTCGTGTTTCGTGCTGCGGTACTGCGCCTCGAGCGCCGCCTGGGCGTCGGGGCCGCGCTCGGCGTCGTCGAGCGGCGGCGAGATCTCGACGGTGAGGCTCGATCCGCCGGTGGCGACCGCGGCGCGCAGCAGCCCGGACGCGAGCACCGCGGCGGGCATCGCGGCCGACACGGTCGCATCGAGGGTCAGCGTGTAGCGGCCGGAGGGCGCCGGAAGCTCGGGGCCGTTCCAGCGTGAGACCAGCAGCGGGAAGGTGCCGGTGTAGTGGCCTGCCGCGTGTGTGAACTCCCCAGGGAGGTCTTGCCGCGGGCCACGCAGTGCGGCGACGCCGGGCGTTCCCGTTCCGGCGATCACGAGGCGGGGCGCGGGGCCGCCCTCGACAACGATCGAGTCGATCGTCACCGCGCCGAGGGGCGGGTCGACGGGAGGCGTCGCGGTCATTCGTGCTCTTTCAGCCGGGTGGTGATCTGAACGTACACTCTCCGGGTGTTGCCGCCGTCGCGAAACGCGTGGTGGGCGTCCGCGAGTTCGACGGCGTGCGCGGCGAGGGCGGCGCGCGCCGGACCATCGGATCCGGCCCGGTCGAGCAGATCGAGCAGCTCGTTCCACGACGACGCCTGCGTGCCGCCGCTGAAGGTGTCGTAGTCGACGTACAGCCCGCGGCTCGCCGCATAGGCGGCGACGTCGGGGGCAAGGAAGACGATCGGACGGCCGAGCAGCGCGAAGTCATAGGCGATCGACGAGTAGTCGGTGATGAGCAGGTCAACGGCGGGCAGCACCGGGGTCACGTCGGTGCAGCGTGCGGAGTCGAGCAGCACCACCCGGTCGCTCAGAGCGAAGCCCGCGGCGTAGTCGCCGACGCCGTGCGGGTGCGGTCGCACCACGAGCACCGAGTCGGTGGCCTCGAGCCGCGCCACGATCGCGTGCCACTCGGCGGCCGACGGGACACCGGGGTCGACCTCGCCGTCGCGCCAGGTGGGGGCGTAGAGCAGCACGCGGCGTCCCTCGTCGGCGACGCCGAGAGCGGCGAAGAGCAGCGAGCGCGCCGTGGCGCTGCGGCCGGTCTCGTCGCCGGCGACGAGCACGTCGTCGCGCGGGTCGCCCGTGACGACAACGCGGTGCTCGGGCAGGTCGAAGGCGGTACGCAGGCGCGACGCCGAGACCTCGGATGCCGCGGGCATGATGTCGATCGAACGGGCGGCCGTGCGGTACATGAGCCGCAGCATCCGTCTCACCAGCGTCGAGTCGGGCAACAGGCGCGTGCGCAGGGTCGCGGGGGAGTCGAGGTTGATCAGCTTCAGCGGGATGCCGTGCCAGAGCTGCACAACGAAACCGCCGCGGATGCCGTAGCGGTTGGCGTCGCCGAACCCGTGGGTCACGACGATCACGCGGGCCCGCAGCGTCGCCCAGAGTCCTTGCCGCGACGACTTGAGCACGGCGGGTATTCCGAGGGCGGTGGCCGTCGCTAGATCGCGCTCGTCGCGCGCGAGCCAGAGCAGCGACAGCGTCGGATCCTCTCTCTGCACCGTGCGGTAGAGCGCGAGCGCGCCCTCGCCGACGCCCGGCCCCGAGCCGAACACCCAGCGGTCGCGGCGGCGGGGAACGACAACGCTCGCGAGGGCCCCGAGGCCGTAACCGGGCAGGGCGAGCAGTTTTCTGGCGTTGCCCGCGGCGAAGGTGACAGGCGCTATCTGAGGCACGCCCCAGAGTAACAGTCGAGCCGGAGTCGGGTATCAGGTCAGTAACGGTGCGGTTCACGGCGGCGAACCCGCAGGTGACCCTGTTTTAATCGGGGTGTGCCACTCCTCAAAGACGTCCGAGCCGCTCGACGAGTGCTCCGCAACATCCTCAGATCGCGCAAGTCGCGCTCCACCCTCGCCCGGCGGCTGCCGACCGTGCCGCAGCCCGAGGCGGGCAGCGTGCAGGTCGTCGTGTACTTCGCTGACACCCGCGTGAACATGTATCAGATCCGCCAGTGGTACGCGCCGCTGGCCGAGCTCGCGAAGACCCGCCAGGTCGCGATCATCGCCCGGTCGCCCGGCACGATGCTCACCCTGCTCGACGAGTCGCCCGTTCCGGTGGTGTACCTGCGCAAGGTCGTCGACCTGGAACGGTTCATCCACTCGCAAGACATCAAAATCGTCTTCTACGTGAATCAGAACACCAAGAACTTCCAGATGTTCCGGTACGGACGCATGTGGCACGTTTTCATCAACCACGGTGAGAGCGACAAGATGTACATGACCACGAACCAGTTCAAGGCCTACGACTACAGCTTCGTGGCCGGAGACGCGGCCCGAGAGCGGCTCGCCCGCAAACTCTGGGACTTCGACGTCGACCGCAAGGCCATCCCGATCGGACGCCCCCAGGCCGACCACTTCGCGGGATCGCTGCCGTACCCGGCCGACGACCGCACGGTCGTGCTCTACGCGCCCACTTGGGAGGGCGACCGCGCCTCCGCCGCATACGGCTCGATCGCGACCCACGGCGTCGCACTCGTGACCGCCCTGCTCGCGTCTGCCGACCACCGGGTCGTCTACCGCCCCCATCCCCGCAGCGGCGTCGTCGACGAAGCCTACGGAGCCGCCAACCGCGCGATCATCTCGGCGATCGCCGCGGCGAACGCCGCCGATCCGACCGCGCACCACGTATTCGACGACGGCAACGAGCTGGGTTGGCAGTTGGCAGGGGCGGATGTCGCGATCACCGACGTCTCGGCCATGGTCTACGACCGGCTGGCCACGGGCAAGCCGCTCATCGTCACGCGCCCGGTGTCGGAGCGCGCCGAGGTCGACGAGGGCGGGTACCTCGGCTCGAGCGAGTGGCTCGCCGCCGCCGACTCCTCCGACATCATCGCGATCGCCGAGCGCGTGCAGCACAGCGAGGAGGCGAAGAAGAACCTGAACTACTGGGTAGAGCGCCACTTCGGAGACACGACGCAGGGCGCCGCGACCGCGCGCTTCCACGGGGCGGTCGAGCACCTCGTCGCCGAGTGGGAGCGTCATGCCCTGCTTCACGCCGACGATGCGCCGTCGAGCGAGGACCCGTTCGACGATGACGACGACGAAGACGCCATCGGCGACGACTGACCGCATCAGAAACTCACCCGCCAGAGGTACTCGTCGCCGTTCGGCCTGAACCAGCGCACGACGACGACCTACCCGCGGGCGAGGTCGGGGCCGCGCACCGCGAAGCCGAGCACCCCGCCGGGCCGCACCCGGCTCTGCGAGACCGGCAGTAGCAGGCCGGAGCCGAGGAGGGCCAGGCGCACGCTGTCGAGAGTCTCGGCGCTGCGGTTGACGAGGTAGTAGCGCGCGGGTGCGCGGGAACGGTCGACGACGAACGGAACACGGTAGGCGAGAGGTTGCATGCCGAGAAGCTAGGTTCGACCCACGACGATATCGGCAGGGCTGTGCAAGCCCCTGCGCCAAATTCATCTGTGGGGGAGTGGCGGCGTAACGTCGGCTCCATGCCCCGCCTGCGCAGAAGCAACCTCCAGACCCCCGGCCTCGGCCGGGTCAGACACGGACGCGGATACTCCATCCGCGACACCCGCGGAAAGAAGGTCGACGACACGGTCGTGCGCGAACGCGTCGACACGCTCGCGATCCCGCCGGCCTGGACCGACGTCTGGATCGCGCCCTACGCCAACAGCCACATCCAGGCGACGGGGCTCGACGAGGCCGGTCGCCGCCAGTACATCTACCACTCCTACTGGCGCGAGAAGAAGGACAAGGCCAAGTTCGACCGCGCCCTGCTGCTCGCCGAAGCGCTCCCGAACGCACGACGCGCGGTGACGGTCGACCTGCGTGGCGAGGATCTCACCCGCACGCGCGTGTTGGCCGGTGCCTTCCGCATGCTCGACACCGGCGCGCTGCGCATCGGGTCGGAACGCTATGCCGAGTCGAACGGCAGCCACGGTCTGTCGACGCTGCTCTGCGCACACGCCAAGGTGAGCGGCACGACCGTGACGCTCAAGTTTCCGGCGAAGAGCCGGCAGCAGTGGAGTTCGGAGATCACCGACGTCGATCTGGCGACCCTGCTCGCGGCTCTGAAACGGCGTGGCCCGACAGCGAGGCTCTTCGCGTACCAGGTCGACGGCGAGTGGCATCCGATCGGCGCCGAGGAGGTCAACGACTACGTGCGCGAGAAGACCGGCGGCGAGTTCTCGGCAAAAGACTTCCGAACCCTCAGCGGTACCATCGCCGCGGCCGTGAGCCTGGCGAAGCGGGGGCCGGCGAAGTCGAGCACCGCCCGCAGCCGCGCCCTCGCGCAGGCGATGCGGGATGCCGCGGCGGCGCTCGGCAACACGGCCTCGATCGCGAAGAAGAGCTACGTCGACCCGCGGGTGGTGGCGAAGTACCGGCACGGCCAGACCATCGACCGCACCAGGATCGCGTCGGCGGAGACCGAGCTGCGCAAGCTCCTGGGCTAGCGTCGGGCCCCCAATTTGCGGGAGGACGACTTATACCGGGAGGGAAAAATCGTTCTCCCGCAAATTGGATGCGGAATAGCGAGCGGGCCCAGCCAGCGCGGGCAGGTTACTCCGCCGGGTCGACCGGGAAGTCGCGCTGGGCCTTGTCGAGCGCCCGCTGTGTGCGCGACGGCTTGGGTGGCTTCGGGCCGCGGAGCGCCTTGGGAACCCGCGGCGCCTTGGCGGCCTTCGGTGCCTTCGGCTGCTTGGGCGCCTTGACCCGCAGGGCGAGCACGGCGGGGAACTCGGCCGGTGCCGCCCGGAACGCCTCGCGCGAGCTGCGCACGACCTGGCGGCCGAGCAGGTTGTTGCCCGTTCCGCCGACGACGGCGCCGATGCCGAACGGGATCGCGCGTCCGATGACGTTGGTGCCCTGCGTCACGGCGAACCGCTTGATGAAGGTCTTCTTCAGCCGGTCGGCGATCTGGCCCATGGCCGCCTGCGGGAGGCTCTTGGTCACCATCTCGCCCCAGAACTTGTTGCGCACCGGGCCTTTGCCCGATGCCTGTCCGGCGAGCTGCTTGACCAGGTCGCTGCCGGCGGTGCCGAGGATGAGCGTCATCACCAGCGTGCGCGCGCGGTCGGGGTCGTCGACGGCGATGCCGTGTACCTCGGTCACCGACTGGGCGAAGAGCGCGCTGGCCTCGAGGAAGCCGCCGGTCTCGACAGTGGAGAGGGCGAGGGATGCGCCGATGCCGATCGCGGGGATGACCGCGCTCGCGCCGACGAGCGCTCCGCCGGTGGTCACCGCGGTCAGGTAGCGGCGCTCGAGGATGCGGATGACCTGCTCGGGGCTCGCGTCGGGGTTGTGGGCGCGGATGCTGTGCAGGTGCGCGAGCACGGCCGGGCGCTGCACGGTGAGCAGCCGGTCGATGCCGCCCACGACGAATCGGTTGGCCTGCGGGCCCTGCGGGCCCTGCTGCTGCACGTCGGCAGGGGGGAGCTGTGGCTGATGACTGGTCATTTCACTCCGTATTCGGCGTTGTAGCGTTCGAGCACCTCGCCTATGGGGGCGTCGAGCACGAGCTGGCCCTTGTCGAGGTAGAGGCCGCGGGTGCAGAAACGGCGCAGGTCCTTCTCGCTGTGCGAGACGATGAACAGGGTGCGGCCGCCCGCGAGCAGTTCTTCGATGCGCTTGTAGCACTTCTCTTTGAACGCGCGGTCGCCGACGGCGAGCACCTCGTCGACGAGGATGATCGGTTCTTCGAGCCGCGAGACGACGGCGAAGGCGATGCGCACCTTCATACCGCTCGAGAGGTGCTTGTAGGGGGTGTCGAGGAAGTCACCGATCTCAGCGAACTCGATGATCTCGTCGAACTGGGCCTGGATCTCGGCCCGCTTCATGCCGTGCAGGCCCGCAGTGAGGTAGACGTTCTCGCGCACCGACAGGTCGTTGACGAATCCGCCGGTGATCTCGATGAGCGGGGCGACACCGCCGCGCACCCCGACCCTGCCCTCGTCGGGCAGAACGACCTCGGCGACGAGTTTGAGCAGGGTCGACTTGCCCTGGCCGTTGCGGCCGACGACGCCGATGGCCTCGCCCTGCTGCACGTCGAAGGTCACGTGGCGAAGCGCCCAGAACTCGCCGGGTCGGGTCTTGCGGGCGCGCGCGCTGAAGAGGTCTTTGAAGTTGCGACGGGCGCGACGGTTGCGGCGATAGCGGATGCCCGCATCCGTCACAGAGATCACCGCTGTCTGCGGGGCCGCGGCTTCGCGGGCGGCAAGGTCACTCTGGGTCACGGGTCAGATCTCTTTCAGCACCGAACGGATGGTGCGCTTGAAGACGAGCATTCCAATACACAGGATGACGATACTCATCGCGGCTGAGACCCAGACCGTGAACCAGTCGAGCTGGCTGTCGAGCTGGTCGGGGAAGAACGCCGATCGGTAGAGCGAGAAGATTCCGCTGAGCGGGTTGAAGGCGGCCCAGAAGTGGAGGCCGTCGGGGAGGTCTGTCACGCCGTAGATGATGGGCGAGGCGTAGAAGAGGAAGCGCAGTCCGAGTTTCACCGCGCGCTCGAGGTCGCGGAAGAACACGACGAGCGGTGCGACGATCAGCCCGACGCCGACGGTCAGAACACCCTGGATGAGGATGGCGAGCGGGAAGAAGAGAATGTTGATGTTGACAGTCGCGCCCATGACGATCACGAAGAGGGCGAGCACCGGCAGGCTCGCCACGAACTCTATGCCCTTCGACATCACGAGGCTGACGACCCAGATGGTGCGCGGGATCTTCGTCGACCGCACGAGCTTGGCCTCTTTGATGAAGGCACGCGTCGTATCGGAGACAGCTCCGGTGAACCAGGTCCAGGGGAGCAGCGCCGAGAGCAGGAAGACGATGTAGGGCTGCACGCCGACCGTGCGGTCGAAGACCTGGGTGAAGACGAACCAGTAGATGCCCGCCATGACCAGCGGGTCGAGGATCGACCAGAAGTAGCCGAGGGCCGACGTCGAGTAACGCACGCGCAGATCGCGCGTCGCGAGCAGCCAGAGGGAATGCCAATAGCGCCTCAGGGGCGTGCGTGCGGCTCGCTCGGGTGGTGCAACGGTCACGTGGATCCTTCGGGGCTAACGGGCACCGGGACGGCGTGCACCCAACCCCACCATGACCGGTTAGACGAAGAGGTTCGCCCGTTCCAGGTCTTCGGCAAAGTCGACCTCTACTGCGTAGAGGTCTGAGATGTCCACCGGCTCGATGTGCAGCTTGTCCTGCTCAATCGCCAACTCTATGCCACGCTCGAAGTAGTCCTGATCGCCGACGCGCTTGAGCTGGCGCAGCAGAACGGCCTTGTCGTCGCGGGAGATGTAGTTGATGCCCACGGCTTCGCCGAGACCGTTCTTCACGGTCTTCGAGAGCTCTTTGATGTATCCCTCGGCGTCGGTCGTGTACTTGACCTCTTCGTCGGAGACCTTGGCGGTGTTGACCGAGACGAACGACTGGTCGCGGGCGACGAGCTTCGCGGCACGCTCGAGGGCGGTCGGGTCGAAGACGACGTCACCGTTCATCCAGAGCACGCCGCCGGGGGCGGACGCCTGCAGTGCGCGCATCAGGCTCTTCGAGGTGTTGGTCTGGTCATACTGCTCGTTGTACACGAACGACGCCTCGGGGAAGGCCTCGATGATGTGCTCGAGCTTGTAGCCGACAACCACGGTGACCTGGGCTGCTTTGCCGAAGGCCTGGCGGATGTTGTCGAACTGCTGCCCCATGATGGTGCGTCCATCGGCGAGCTCGGTGAGTGGCTTCGGCAGCGAACGGCCGAGACGGCTGCCCATTCCGGCGGCCAGAATCACGATCTGCGTAGTCACGATGAGTCTCCTTGTTGTCAATCTACTTCTACGAGGCAACGAACGAGTGTGGCAAGTTTGCCTGTTGTTTACCTGTAGGTGAATATCTGGACACGACACTGTGCTCGGATAACCTTACGGGTCACCCACATGCGGGGGCCAGAGCGACGGGCCCGATGTTGTCGATTCGTGATGGAACCTCTGAGAGTCTCACGCGGTTGGTACGGTTGACGAGTGGATTCCGAACCCGACCTGCCCGAGGCCACGCAGACGCCGCCGCCACGAACGCCGGCCGCCCGCGTAACCAACACCCCGAAGAAAACGGCGAGCACGCCGCGCAAGCCGGCGACGCCGCGCCAGCCGCGGTCGACCGCGTCGACGACTGGCGCGACCCCCGCGGATCCGGCGAAGCCGGCAGCGCCGAAGGCAGCGGCGAAAACGACGACTCCGCGCACTTCGTCCACCAGGGCGACGACCCCGCGTACAACGACGCCGCGCAGCACCACGCCCAAGTCGGCCACGGCCAAGCCCGCAGCCGACAAGTCGGTCGCGGCCCCGAATGCAGAGAAGCCCCCGGTCAAGCGCCCGGTGCGCAAGCCCGCGACGAAGACGACGGATGTCACGGAGCCCGAGGCCACCACGCCGAGCACCACGGCCGCCGCCGAATCGCCGAACCCGCCCGCCGCGAAGCAATCCGTCGCGAAGGTTCCCGCGAAGCGGCCCGTGCGACGGCCCGCGACGAAGAAGCCCGTCGTGGCTGAGCCCGTCGTCGTCGATCCGGTCGCAGTCGAGAAGGTCGATGCCGACGCGACCGCGACAGTCGAGGCATCGCCCGACGCCATCACCGCCGAGCCCGTAGTGACCGAGGCCGCGATCGAGTCATCGGTCATCGAGACGCCCGACGTGGCCGAGACGCCCGACCTGGCCGAGTCCAACACCGAGCCCGAGACCGCCGTCGCCGTGGTCGAGAAGCCGGTCGTGGCCGAGCCGGCCGTCGCCGAGCCGATCGAAAACCTCCGCGTGATCGAGACGGACGCGGCGGGCAACGAGATCGTGCTCAAGATCACCGGGCTGGTCAAGCGCTTCGACGACAAGACCGCCGTCGCCGGCATCGACCTGCAGATCGCGGCTGGCTCGTTCTTCGGCATCGTCGGGCCGAACGGCGCCGGCAAGACGACCACGCTGTCGATGGTCACCGGGCTGTTGAAGCCCGACGCCGGACGCATCACCGTGCACGGCGCCGACGTCTGGGCGAACCCGGTCGTCGCGAAGCGCACGATGGGTGTGCTGCCCGACCGCCTTCGCCTGTTCGACCGGCTCACCGGCTCCCAGCTGCTGTACTACTCCGGCATCCTGCACGGGCTCGATAAGAACGTCGTTCGCAGCCGCAGCGCCGACCTCGCCGCCGCTTTCGGACTCGAAGACTCGCTCGACCGTCTCGTCACCGACTACTCGGCCGGGATGACCAAGAAGATCGCGATCGCCGCGGCGATGATCCACTCGCCGCGCCTGCTCGTGCTCGACGAGCCGTTCGAGTCGGTCGACCCCGTGTCGGCGGCCAACGTCATCGAGATCCTGCAGAAGTACGTCGCGGCCGGCGGAACCGTGGTGATGTCGAGCCACACGATGAACCTCATCGAGCGCATCTGCGACTCGGTGGCCGTCGTGGTGAACGGCGCGGTGCTCGCAACGGGAACGATGGACGAGGTGCGCGGCGACAAGTCGCTCGAAGACCGGTTCGTCGAGCTCGCCGGCGGTCGCAAGGCGGCGGAGGGCATGGAGTGGTTGCACAAATTCTCCGACTGAAGCTGAGGCTTCTCGGAAACTCGTTCCGACGCAGTCCCTGGCAGTTGCTCGGACTCGTGCTCGGTCTGCTCTACGGCCTCGGCACCGCCGTGCTCGTTGTCGGCGGCCTCATCGCGCTGCGCTTCTTCGACGTGGAGGTCGCATCGAGCGCCACCATCGTGCTCGGCTCTGCCGTGCTCGTCGTCTTCACCGTGCTGCCGCTCGTGCTCGGCATTGACGACACCCTCGACCCGCGCAAGTTCGCCCTGTTCGGCATCTCGAACGGCAAGCTCTCGGCCTCGCTCGCGCTCGCGTCGTTCATCTCGGTGCCGACAATCGTCGTCACGGTGATGGCGATCGGGCAGATCAGCACGTGGAGCCGCGGACCCGCCCCGCTGCTGCTCGCCGTGGTCGGAGCGGTGATCATCGTTGTCACCTGCGTGCTTTCGGCCCGCATCTCGACGTCGGTCGCCGCGTTCCTGCTGGCCACCCGACGCGCACGCGACACCACGGGCATCCTCGGTCTCCTCGCCCTCATCAGCCTTTCTCCGGTTCTCGTCGCCCTCGTCTCCGTCGACTGGGCACGCGACGGGCTCGACGTTCTCGCGCGCATCGCCGCGGTGGTCGGCTGGACGCCGCTCGGCGCCGCTTGGGCCGTACCCGCGGATGCCGCGGCGGGCGACTTCGGCGCGGCGGCGCTCAAACTGCTCATCGCCGTCGGCTGGGTGGCCGTGCTGGTCGTGGTCTGGCGCGCGCTCGTCGCCGTGATGCTCACGACCCCGCAACGCCAGCCGGCCGCGAAGAAGTACTCCGGCCTCGGCTGGTTCAGCGTCTTCCCGGCGACCCGTACCGGAGCGGTCGCCGCCCGCAGCGTCACCTACTGGCTGCGCGACTCGCGCTACGGCACGTCGCTCATCGCGATCCCGTTCATCCCCGCGTTTATGGTGATCGCCCTCGTGATCGGCGCCGGTCCGCTGCCGGTCATCGCCCTGCTGCCGCTTCCGATCGTCTGCCTCTTCCTGTCCTGGTCGATCCACAACGACGTCGCCTACGACAGCACGGCCGTGTGGCTGCACATGTCGGCGAGCATCCCCGGACGTGCCGACCGCATCGGCCGCCTGCTGCCGGCGCTCATCGTCGGCCTCGTCGTCATCGCCGCCGGCTCAGTGATCAGCGCGCTCGTCTACGGTGACTGGGCCGTTCTGCCCGCTCTCGTCGGTGTGAGTGTGGGCATCCTGTTCAGCGGCCTCGGACTCTCGAGCATCATGTCGGCGCGCTTCCCGTATGCGGCGGTGCGCCCCGGCGACAGCCCGTTCGCGCAGCCGCAGAGCGGCAGCCCGGCCGGCGCGTTGCAGGCCATGTCGTTCATCGCGATCCTGGTGCTCGCGGCGCCGGCGATCGTCGCCGGTATCTACGGCATCTACAACGGCGGCATCTGGCCGTACGTGTCGCTCGCCGCCGGGCTGCTGGTCGGTGCCGCGGCGCTCGTCGGCGGAGTCGCCTGGGGCAGCCGCATCTTCGAGAGGCGCGGGCCAGAGATCCTCGCCTTCGCCATGCGCAACTGACGGGTCGTCGCGGCCGAGCGAAGCGTGCGAACCGAAAGTAGAATCGCTGCATGACTGATACCGAGCACACCGGCGGAGGCACCTCTACTCTCGATCGCGAACTCGAGGAGCTGCTCAATAACGAGCAGGTCGAAGAGGGCGACCACGAACGGTTCTCCCACTACGCCCCCAAGAACAAGATCATGGAGTCGGCCCTCACCGGGAAGCCCGTGCGCGCCCTGTGCGGCAAGCTCTGGACTCCGGGTCGCGACCCGCAGAAGTTTCCCGTCTGCCCGACCTGCAAAGAGATCTACGAGACGATGAAGTAGCGCGCTGGAGCTTTGGAAATTGCGCTAGCAATTTCGCGACGCCAGCGCCGAGGAAGCCTGCGACCGAGGGCTTTTGCCGTCACGCGTAGACCGTCGGGATGGCGGGCTCGCCGCGACCGAGGCGGAACGCCTGGTCGGAGAGCTCGGCGATGGCCGCCGCGCGGTGCGTGCGTGCTACCCCCGTGCCATGGGCCCCGAGGTAGTCGGCGACCGGCTCGCCCTTCACCATGAGCGGAACCAGCAGCGCACGTTCCGACGCCGACGCGGCTGGCGCGTCACCGACGTAGATGGTCTCGGCCACGGCCACGCCGTTCTCGAGGCTGCGCACGGGGTGCTTGCGCCCGCCGACGGTGGCCTTCGACGCCGACTTCTTGGCGACCGATACCCACCCGCCGTCGTCGTCGCGTCGGGCGACGAGCTTGTAGACCATCGACGCGGCCGGGTGGCCCGACCCGGTGACGACCGAGGTGCCGACACCGTACGAGTCGACCGGTGCCGCGCGCAATGCCGCGATCGTGTACTCGTCGAGGTCGTTCGTGACGGTGATCTTGGTGTTGACCGCGCCGAGCGAGTCGAGCTGTCGACGTACGGCTCCGACCTGCGCGGGCAGGTCGCCCGAGTCGATGCGCACCGCGCCGAGACCGGTGCCCGCGACCCGTACGGCGGTCTCCACGGCCTTCGGAACGTCGTAGGTGTCAACGAGCAGCGTCGTGCCCGATCCGAGCGCGGCCACCTGCGAGCGGAACGCCGACTCCTCGTCGTCGTGCAGCAGCGTGAACGCGTGGGCCGCGGTGCCCATGGTCGGGATGCCCCACTGCCGGCCGGCCTCGAGGTTGCTCGTGGCGCCGAAGCCGGCGATGAACGCGGAGCGCGCCGCGGCGACGGCCGACCGCTCGCCCGTGCGGCGCGAGCCCATCTCGGCGATCGGGCGCCCGTCGGCGGCGGAGACCATGCGGGCGGCGGCGCTCGCGATCGCGGAGTCGTAGTTGAGCACACTGAGCGCGAGCGTCTCGAGGATCACGGCTTCGGCGAACGTGCCGTCGACGACGAGGATGGGGGAGTTCGGGAAGTAGACCTCGCCCTCCTGGTAGCCCGAGATGTTGCCGGTGAACCGGTAGTCGGCCAACCAGTCGAGGGTCTTCTCGGTGACGACACCGTGGTCGCGCAGCCAGTCGAGCTCGGCGTCGTCGAAGCGGAAGTCGCGAATGAGGTCGAGCAGTCGCCCGGTTCCGGCGACGATGCCGTAGCGGCGACCCTCGGGCAGGCGGCGGGCGAAGACCTCGAAGACGCACTCGCGGTCGTGCAGTCCACTGCGCATCGCCGCGTCGATCATGGTCAGTTCATAGCGGTCGGTCAGCAGCGCGCTCGTCATGTCAATGAGCCTATCGATTGTGGCGCATCGCCTAGCGTGAGAGACATGACGGTGCGGTGGATCTTCGCGGGGCAGCTCGGCGATCGATTCGACGACGGTGGAAAGGTGCTGCTCATCGAGGCGCGGTCAGTTTTGCGCCGCCGCCCGATCCACCGGGCGAAGGCGCACCTCATCCTCTCGGCCATCCGCCACCGTGCGGCTGAGCTCGGCGACCGGGTCGAGTTCCACCAGGTCGACCGCTACTCCGAGGTGGTGAACGGGCGCGACGATCTCGAGGTGATCGACCCGACCTCGTGGGCCGCCCGCCGAACCGTTCGCAGGCTCGGTGCGCGCGTCCTGCCCAGTCGCGGCTTCGTGACGACCGAGGAGGAGTTCGCCGCCTGGGCGGCCGGTCGCGGCGGGGGACGCCTTCTGCTCGAAGACTTCTACCGCGACACCCGGCTGCGCACCGGGCTGCTGATCGAGGGGCAGTCGCCGGCGGGCGGCCAGTGGAACTACGACCACGACAACCGCCAGCCGCCGCCGAAGAACGCCTCGTCGCTCGGCCTGCCCGATCCGCGCTGGCCGGTCGAAGACGACATCGACGCCGGGGTGCGGGCCGATCTCGACCGCTGGAAGGCCGCGGGCGAGATCACGCTGGTCGGCGACGACGGGCCGCGCCGCTTCGCCGCGACCGGCGCGGAGGCCGAGGCGGCGCTCGCCGATTTCGTCGAGACCCGTCTCGGCGATTTCGGACCGTTCGAGGATGCCACGTTGACGGGCGACTGGACGATGGCGCACTCCCTGCTCAGCGCCCCGATGAACCTCGGGCTGCTCGATCCGCGCCACGTCGTCGACACCGTCGCCGCCGAATACACCAACGGCAACGCGCCGCTGTCGAGCGTCGAGGGGTTCGTTCGGCAGGTCGCGGGCTGGCGCGACTACGTCTGGCATCTCTACTGGCACCTCGGCGAGGACTACCGCACGGGACACAACGCGCTGCGCGCCACCACCGACCTGCCGCGCGAGTTCGTCGAGCTCGACGCCTCGGCGATCGAGGCGAACTGCCTCAAGCACTCGATCGGCGGGCTGCGCGAGCACGGCTGGGCGCACCACATCCAGCGGCTTATGGTGATCGGCAACTGGGCGCTGCAGCGCGGCTACGACCCGGTGCAGCTCAACGACTGGTTCACCGACATGTTCGTCGACGGCACCCCGTGGGTGATGCCGGCCAACGTCATCGGCATGAGCCAGCACGCCGACGGCGGCATCGTCGCCACCAAGCCGTACACGTCGGGCGGCGCCTATATCGACCGCATGACCGACTACTGCGGCGGCTGCCGCTTCAACCCCAAGGTGCGGCTCGGGCCCGATGCCTGCCCGTTCACCGCCGGCTACTGGGCGTTCCTCGACCGGGTCGAACCCGCGCTTCGCGGCAACCACCGCATGGCCCAGCCGCTCGCCGGCCTGCGTCGCCTCGCCGACCGCGAGGCGGTCGTGCAGCAGGAGAGGGAGCGCGACGGCTTCCACTAAACTCGGGGGCGTGACAGATGCGCCGATCGGAGTCTTCGACTCGGGAGTCGGCGGGTTGACCGTCGCCCGGGCCATCATCGACCAGCTTCCGCGCGAGTCGATCACCTACGTCGGCGATACCGCGCACTCGCCCTACGGCCCCAAGCCCATCGCCGACGTGCGTCGCTACGCGCTCGAGGTCATGGACGACCTCGTGGCCGAGGGCGTCAAACTGCTCGTGATCGCCTGCAACACCGCGTCGTCGGCGATGCTGCGCGACGCCCGCGAGAGATTCACCGGGGGCTACGGCATCCCCGTCGTCGAGGTCATCCAGCCCGCGGTGCGCGCCGCCGTGCGCCAGACGCGCAACAAACGCGTCGGCGTGATCGGTACGGTCGGCACGGTGCAGTCGCTGGCCTACGAAGACGCGTTCGCCGCGGCATCCGACCTTCAGATCTTCACCGAGGCCTGCCCGCGGTTCGTCGAATTCGTTGAAGCCGGGGTCACCAGCGGACCCGAGCTGTTCGCGGTCGCCGAGCAGTACCTCGCCCCGCTCAAGGCCGCCGACATCGACACCCTCGTTCTCGGCTGCACCCACTACCCGCTGCTCGCCGCGGCCATCCAGTATGTGATGGGCGAAGAGGTGACCCTCGTCTCGAGCGCGGAAGAGACCGCATACGACGTGTACCGGATGCTCGTGAAGCACGGTCTCGAGCGGACGAACCCCGAGTCGCCGACCTACAGGTTCGAGGCCACCGGCGGCAGCCAGCAGCAGTTCCTGAGCCTCGCCAGCCGCTTCCTCGGCCCCGAGGTCACCCGCGTCGACCTCGTCGAGACCGGCGCCATACACCTGCCCACAATCGCTCTACCGAAAGCAGACAACTCATGACCCGTTTCGACGGCCGCACGCCCACCGAACTCCGCCCCGTCACGATCGAGCGCGGCTGGAGCACCCAGGCCGAGGGGTCCGCGCTCATCTCGTACGGCAACACCAAGGTGTTGTGCACGGCGTCATTCACCAACGGTGTTCCGCGCTGGCTGAAGGGCAAGGGCACCGGCTGGGTCACCGCCGAGTACTCGATGCTGCCGCGCTCGACGAACGACCGCATGGACCGCGAGAGCGTCAAGGGCAAGATCGGCGGCCGCACGCACGAGATCTCCCGCCTGATCGGCCGCAGCCTCCGCGCCGTCGTCGACATGAAGGCCCTCGGTGAGAACACCATCGTCATCGACTGCGACGTGCTGCAGGCCGACGGCGGCACGCGCACCGCGGCCATCACCGGCGCCTACATCGCGCTCGCCGACTCGCTCGAATGGGGCCGCGACAAGGGCTTCATCGGCAAGAACTCGAAGCCGCTGATCGACAGCGTCGCCGCCGTCTCGGTCGGCATCGTCAAGGGCGAGCCACTGCTCGACCTCGCCTACGTCGAAGACGTCAAGGCCGAGACCGACATGAACGTCGTGGTCACCGGCCGCGGCCTGTTCGTCGAGGTGCAGGGCACCGCCGAGGCCGCTCCCTTCGACCGCAACGAGCTGAACGCCCTGCTCGACCTGGCGCTCGGCGGCGCCGCCGACCTCACCGCGATGCAGGTCGCGTCGCTGGCGTCATGACCGTGCAGCTGGCCCGCCCTGTCAAGCTAGTTCTCGCCACCCACAACGCTCACAAGGTCGACGAGCTGCGCCGCATCCTCGGCGACAAGCTCGACGGGATCGAGCTCATCGGCTATGACGGTCCGGAGCCGGTCGAAGACGCCGACAGCTTCGCCGGCAACGCGCTGATCAAGGCGCGGGCCGCCGCGAAGCACACCGGTCTCGCCGCGATCGCCGACGACTCGGGCATCTCGGTCGACTCGCTCGGCGGTGCCCCCGGCATCCACTCGGCGCGCTACGCCGGAAACCGCGACGACCGCGAGAACCTCGAGCTGCTGCTCGCCAATCTCGTCGGCATCACCGACCGCAACGCGCAGTTCACCTGCGCCGCGGCGCTCGTGGTCGGCGACTTCGAACACGTCGAACTCGGCGTCTGGCCGGGCAGCGTGCTGCTCGAGCCCGCGGGCGTCGGCGGCTTCGGCTACGACCCCGTCTTCCAGCCCGACGGCATCGATGTCAGCGCGGCCGAACTCACCGCCGACGAGAAGAACGCGGTGAGCCACCGCGCGCTCGCGTTCGGGCAGATCATGCCCGTCGTGCGCGCGCAGCTGCTCGACTGAGCGCCTGTCGAGGCACGGGCGGGACCCAGTCGATAACGCCGATCATTCCTATCAAGCGCGCACCCCTAGCCGGGTGCGCGTCTGGCGTTTACCGTTGAGCAAGTGAGTAACGACAAGCACGCCGGGCACGACCATGCCGCGGGGGTAACCAACCGCACGCGGCTGCTGGTCGCCATCGGCATCGTCGTGGTCTTCCTCGTGGTCGAGGTCGTCGGCGCCGTGCTCTCCGGATCCCTCGCGCTCTTCGCCGACGCCGGCCACATGCTCTCCGACGCGTTCGGCCTCACGGTCGCGCTCGTCGCCCTGCTGATCGCCGCACGCCCGGCGACCGACCGGCAGACCTTCGGCTACCAGCGGGCCGAGGTGTTCGGCGCCCTGGTCAACGGCGTCATCCTCAGCGCGGTCGCCGTGTTCGTCGCGATCGAGGGTGTCGGCAGGCTACTGCAGCCAGGCGACGCCGAGGTGCTCGGCACTCCGATGCTCGTCGTCGCGGTGCTCGGGCTGGGCGCCAACGTCGCCTCCATGCTCGTGCTGCGCGGCGGCAAGGGCGAGTCGATCGGCATGCGTGGCGCCTACCTCGAGGTGCTCGGCGACTTCTTCGGCTCGGTCACCGCGATCGTCGCCGGCCTCGTCATCCTGTTCACGGGCTTCGTGCAGGCCGACGCGATCGCGTCACTCGTGATCGCCGGGCTCATCGTGCCGCGCGCATTCGCGCTGCTGCGCGACGTCTTCCACGTGCTGAGCGAGTCGGTGCCGCGCAATATGGACGTCGAAACGATCCGCCAGCACATCCTCGGCACCCCCGGCGTCGTCGACGTGCACGACGTGCACGTCTGGGCGATCACCTCGGGCGCCCCGGTCTTCTCGGCCCACGTCGTCGTCACCAAGGAGCTGTTCGCGAGCGGCGGCACCGGCGCGCTGCTCGACGAGCTCGGCGGTTGTCTCTCCGGCCACTTCGACGTCGCGCACTCGACCTTCCAGCTCGAGCCGACCGAGCATGCGGAACACGAGGACCAGCACCACCGCTGATTTCGGCGCACCGAAATATTGCTAGGATTTCGGTGTGCCGAAATCTCGTATCAAAGAATCCCGCAACCTGTCTGGCCGCTCCACCTTCCTGCTCCTCGGCCCGGCGTTCGTCGCCGCGATTGCCTACGTCGACCCCGGCAACGTCGCGGCGAACCTCACCGCCGGAGCCACCTACGGCTACCTGCTGCTCTGGGTGCTGATCCTCGCGAACCTCGTCGCCGTGATCGTGCAGTACCAGTCGGCGAAGGTCGGGCTCGTCACCGGCCAGAGCCTCGCCGAGTTGCTCGGCGATCGGCTGAAGACCGGCCCGCGTCGCCTTTACTGGGGCCAGGCCGAGCTCGTCGCCGCCGCGACCGACATCGCCGAGGTGATCGGCGGCGCGATCGCGCTCAACCTGCTGTTCGGAGTTCCCCTGCTGCTTGGCGGTGTGATCGTCGGCGTCGCCTCGATGATCCTGCTGGCCGTGCAGTCGCGCCGCGGGCAGCGCCCGTTCGAGATCGTGATCGTGACGCTGCTGGCCGTCATCGTCGTCGGCTTCGTCTCCGGACTGTTCGTGGCCGACCTCGACCCGGTCGAGATGCTCGCGGGCGTCGTCCCCCGCTTCCAGGGCGCCGACTCGGTGCTGCTCGCGTCGAGCATGCTCGGCGCGACCGTCATGCCGCACGTGATCTACCTGCACTCGGCGCTCGCCCGCGACCGCCACGGTGTGACGGACGATCCCGGTCGCATCCGGATGCTGCTGCGCGCCACCCGATGGGACGTCGGCGCAGCCCTGGTCGTTGCCGGCGCCATCAACATCTCGATGCTGCTGCTCGCCGCCTCGAGCCTGCGCGGCGTCGAGGGTACCGACACGATCGAGGGCGCCCACGCCGCGATCGAAGCGAACCTCGGCCCGGTCGTCGGTGTCGTCTTCGCCATCGGGCTGCTCGCCTCCGGTCTCGCCTCGACGAGCGTCGGCACCTACGCGGGCGCCTCGATCATGGGCGGCCTGCTGCGCGTGAAAATCCCGCTGCTCGCCCGCCGCCTGGTGACGCTGCTGCCCGCCCTCGTTGTTCTCGCCATCGGATTCGATCCGACCAGGGCCTTGGTGCTCAGCCAGGTGGTGTTGAGCTTCGGCATCCCCTTCGCGCTCGTGCCGCTGGTGAAGTTCGCGAGCTCGAAGACGCTGATGGGGGAGTTCGCCAACGCCGCCTGGCTGCGCTGGACCAGCTGGGTCGCGACGAGCGCGATCATCGTCATCAACATCGTGCTCATCGTGCTCGTGGTCACGGGCGCCTGATGGCCGCGATGCCGAAGGCGCAGTACGCCATGGCGGTCGAGGACTACGTGAAGGTGATCTACGCGCACACCGAATGGCAGCCAGAGCCCATCACGACGTCGGTGCTGGCCGGACGGTTGGGGCTCGCCGCGTCATCCGTCACCGAAATGGTCAAGAAACTGGGCGCGCAAGGACTGGTCGACCACGTTCCCTACGGGGCCGTGACCTTGACGACGGATGGCACGGCTCTCGCCCTGCGGATGCTGCGACGACACCGCCTCATCGAGACCTGGTTGGTGCGGCACTTCGGCTACGGCTGGGACGAAGTGCACGACGAGGCCGAGGTGCTCGAGCACTCGCTCAGCGACCGGCTGCTCGACACGATCGACGAGCAGCTCGGGTTGCCGACCCGTGACCCGCATGGCGACCCGATCCCGAGCCGCACCGGCCGGATCGAGCAGCCGGAGGCCACCCTGCTGCGGTCGGTGCTCGCGGGGGAGACGGTGCGTGTCGTGCGCATCAGCGACCGCGACCCGCTGCTGCTGCGCCACCTCGAGGCGGAGGGAATCGCGCTCGATAGCGCGTTCACCGTCGTCTCACTCGACCCGTTCGTCGTCAACGTGGAGGGCACGGAGGCCGCACGCACCATCGCCCCCGACTCGCTCGACTCCGTCTGGGTGAGCCGATAGCGGCACGGCCGCGTAAAGTAGCAGCGCTATGACTACTCACACTCCGAAGAACCAGCCCAACGACGATTCCCCCGCCGAACGTATCGCGAAGGTCGTCGCCGAGCTGGGACAGGACGACGTCATCGCGCGTGCGACCGCGCTCATCGCCGGGCTCAACGCGGGTGAGGACTTCCTGCTTGCCGTCGGCGGCCGTCACGCCCAGGGCATCCTCGACGGCGCCCCGGCGCTGTACTGGCCCGAGGTGTGGGGCGCCCGCACCTTCCTCTACGTCTGGAACGACAGCGCGGCCCCCGCGGTGCTCGCCGGTCTGGGCAACCAGGCGTGGCGCGTGCGCGAGATGAGTGCCAAGGTCGTCGCGAAGCGCGAGCTGGCCTACCCGGCCGAGGTCGCCGAACTCGTCACCGACGAGGTCGCCCGCGTACGCGCGCAGGCCGCACGCACGCTCGGCGAGATCGGCACGGCCTCCGAGGTCGACGTTCTGCGTTCGCTGCTCAAGGACCCCGAGATCGAGGTACGTCGCGAGGCCGGTGGAGCGCTCAAGAAGCTGCGCGCGAAACTGCCGCCCGTGGCATCCGAAACCGAAGCCTCCCCGGAAGCCGCTCCCGAGAACTAGTTCTTCGGGTCGTTGCTCTTGTCCTGGTCGAACAGGGACTGGTCGAGCACGAGCTCGGAGGTGTCGGTCGCTGCGGCGGCGGCGCGGTTCTTTCGCGCCTTCCGCACCGACTGGATGTAGTGGTACGCGGTCGGGATGATCGACAGGGCCACCGCGCCGAGCAGGATGACGTCGATGTAGTGCGTCACGAAGTCGGCGACCGGCGGGATGTAGCCGAGCAGGAAGCCGGCGAAGGTGAGTCCGCCGCCCCAGACCAGGGCGCCGATGAGGTTGTAGAGCGAGTACTTCTTGTAGTTCATGTGGCCGACGCCCGCGGCGACCGGGGCAAAGGTGCGCACGATGGGCACGAAGCGGGCGACGATGACGGCGAAACCGCCGAAGCGCTCGAAGAAGGCGTTGGTGCGGCGCACGTTCTCCATCGAGAACAGGCCGGTCTCCTTGCGCTCGAAGACCTTCGGGCCGAGCTTATGGCCGATCAGATAGCCGACTTCACCCCCGAGGAATGCCGCGAATCCGATCGCGAGGCACACCCACCAGATGTCGATCTCGATGCCCGCGCCGCCGACGGCGACCGTGCCGGCGAAGGTGAGCAGGCCCGTGATGACGAGCAGGGTGTCGCCGGGGAGGAGGAATCCGACGAGGAGTCCGGTCTCGGCGAACACGATGAAGCACACGCCGAGGAGGGCGAAGGCGCCGAATCCCTCGATGAGGTTCGCGGGATCAAGGAACGGGATGAGAGCGGTG
>Ga0247740_1000175_pt1 | contig 34586 bp, 30 predicted proteins | sample UWRJL148409B2_FD_180942 | JGI IMG/M metagenome (GOLD analysis project Ga0247740, IMG submission 180942) | Plant litter microbial communities from Arlington Agricultural Research Station in Wisconsin, United States - UWRJ-L148-409B-2 | ecosystem: Environmental > Terrestrial > Plant litter >...
CTCGGCCGCATCGGCTCGCCCCGCGTGCGCCTGCCCCTCGTCGGGCCGGAAGAGTGGGAAGCCGCCCAGATCGAAGACGAGATCGACCTGGTGAAGAACATCGCCGGTGTCGACTTCGGCAACTTCCGCCCCGACCGCAACGCCGCAGCCGGCGGAGCCCTCCCCAAGGTGGCCGGCACCACCCGCTAAGACTTCTCCAAGGGGTGAGACCCCATCTGAACAAACGAATACAAGGACCGTATGCCCTCCACTATCTACACGCCTGCCAAGCTCAAGCCCGGCACCCTGCGCATCACCCCGATCGGCGGTCTCGGCGAAATCGGACGCAACATGACCACGTTCGAGATCGACGGCAAGATCCTCATCGTCGACTGCGGCGTGCTCTTCCCCGAAGAGCACCAGCCCGGCGTCGACCTGATCCTGCCCGACTTCAGCCCGATCAAGGACCGACTGCAGGACATCATCGGCGTCGTGCTCACCCACGGCCACGAAGACCACATCGGCGCGGTGCCCTACCTGCTCAAGCTGCGCGCCGACATCCCGCTCATCGGCTCGACGCTGACGCTCGCGCTCATCGAGGCGAAGCTCAAGGAACACCGCATCGTTCCCTACACGCTCACCGTGGCCGAGGGCGACCTCGAGCGCATGGGGCCGTTCGACCTCGAGTTCATCGCCGTGAACCACTCGATCCCCGACGCCCTCGCCGTGTGCATCACGACGAAGGCCGGAACCGTGCTGCACACCGGTGACTTCAAGATGGACCAGTTGCCGCTCGACGACCGCATCACCGACCTGCGCGCGTTCGCCCGCATCGGCGAGACCGGCCTCGACCTGTTCATGAGCGACTCGACCAACGCCGACGTTCCCGGCTTCACGCCCAACGAGCGCGACATCGGCCCGGTACTCGAGTCGGTCATCGCCCGCGCTCCCCGTCGTGTCATCGTCGCGAGCTTCTCGAGCCACGTGCACCGCGTTCAGCAGGTGCTCGACGCGGCCTACGCCAACGACCGCAAGGTCGTGCTGATGGGCCGCTCGATGGTGCGCAACATGGGCATCGCCGCCGACCTCGGCTACCTCAAGGTGCCGAAAGACGTGCTCATCGACGCGAAGAAGGCAGTGAACCTGCCCGACAACAAGCTGGTCTACATGTCGACCGGCAGCCAGGGCGAGCCGATGGCCGTGCTCTCACGCATGGCCAACCAGGAGCACCAGATCGTCATCGGCAAGGGTGACACGATCATCCTCGCGTCGAGCCTGATTCCCGGCAACGAGAACGGCGTCTACCGCATGATCAACGGGCTGATGAAGCTCGGAGCCAACGTCGTGCACAAGGGCAACGCCAAGGTGCACGTCTCCGGCCACGCGGCCGCCGGCGAGCTGATCTACTGCTACAACATCCTCAAGCCGAAGAACGTGCTGCCCGTGCACGGTGAGCAGCGCCACCTCGTGGCCAACGCGAACCTCGCCATCCAGACCGGCGTGCCCGAAGAGAACACGTTCATCGCCGAAGACGGCACCGTGCTCGACCTCAAGGACGGCTACGTGCACCAGGTCGGCCAGCTCGACCTCGGCTTCGTCTACGTCGACGGCTCGAGCGTCGGCGAGATCACCGAGGCCGACCTCAAGGACCGCCGCATCCTGTCCGAAGAGGGCTTCATCTCCATCTTCGTCGCCGTCGACAAGCAGACCGGCAAGGTCCTCGTCGGACCGGAGATCCAGGCCCGCGGCTTCGCCGAAGACGAGGCCGTGTTCGACGCAGTCATCCCGCAGGTCATCAAGGCCCTGGAAGACGCGGCAAAGAACGGCACGCGCGACAACGTCGCCCTGACGCAGGTCGTGCGCCGCACGGTCGGCCGCTGGGTGAACACGCAGCACCGTCGCAAGCCGATGATCGTGCCGGTGGTCATCGAGGCGTAAGCGCCCGCCACCAGATCGAGACCTATGGGGTCTGTGCCGTTCGCGGCGCAGGCCCCATACTGGTTAAATGACTATCTCTCGGAGCCGTTCGTTCGTCATCGCTCTCGCAGCTCTCGCCGTCGTCTCGCTTGCGGCCTGCGCGGAGAGCACACCGGCCGCCGAACCGTCATCGTCGAGCACGCCCGCTGCCACCCCCACCCCGGAGCCCACCCAGCCCGCCCTGGCCGAGCTCGTGCTGTCGCCGGCCGGGCTCGGACCGCTCGTCGTCGGCGCTCCCGTGCCGGTCGAAGACGAGACCGTCGCCGTGGTGCGGTACGACCCGGAGGGGTGCGTCAGCGATTCCGGCGAGGTACGCGCCGGGATCTGGCGACCGGCCTACACCGAAGAGCGCCCCTTCGACGTCGTCACTGCCGAGCTGGCGCAGGACGGCGCGATCGATCGCATCCTGGTGCTTCAGCCGTTCGTCCGCACCGCGGAGGGCATCGGCATCGGCTCCACGCTCGACGAACTGCGGGCCGCCTATCCGGCGATCGTCGGCGTCGATGACGGCCTCACCTCCCTCTACACACTCGAGACCGACGAGGGAACTCTCACGTTCGAGGTGGCGAGCGAACGGGCTACCCCCGGTTACTGGACCCCCGAGCAGCAGAACACCGTCATGTTGGTCGCGGCCCGCGCTCCCGGCGACCCGGTACGCGGCATCTACGCGACCGACGGCTACAACTCCTGCCCCGTGTAGATACCAACACGCACCCCCCGCTAACCGCGCTATGACGGCGCCCGACGGTACCGTGAACGCATGGCTACGAGCACCAAACCGACCTCGCGTGCGCGCACGACGTCGACTCGGGCGCGCCCCGCGGCGAAGTCGACCGCGACGAAGAACGTGCCCACCAAGAAGCTTCCCGTTCCGAAGAAGGCCCCGAGCGACGAGCCCGGCCTGCTCAGTCGCGCCTACCTCGGTCTCGCCCACGTAGTCGGCGGCGCCGCCCGCGTACTCGGCAGCGAGACGCTGGCGAAAGAAGAGCGCCGTGACGGCTTCCCGTTCTTTCTCTTCCTGCTCGCCGTCGCCGGCGCGGTCATCGAGTGGTTCAGCCCGCTCGACCCCGTAGCGATCGCGCTCGACGCCTACACGTTCGGCGGCCTGTTCGGTCGCGTGGCGTTCGCGCTGCCCGTGATCATGCTGGTCTTCGCCGTCTGGCTGTTCCGCCATCCGGCGAGCGTGCACGACAACGGCCGCATCGGCATCGGCCTCACCATCCTGATCACCACGATCAGCGCGCTCTGCCACATCTTCGGCGGCCAGCCCGGCTGGCCGCTCGTCGCCACCGAGATCGCCGCCGCCGGGGGAGTGCTCGGCTGGCTGCTCGCAGCCCCGCTGCTGCTCGCCACCGAGTGGGTCGCCGTGCCCGTCGTCGTCGTGCTGCTCGTGCTGTCGCTGTTCATCATCACCAAGACGCCGCCCAACCGCGTGGGTGACCGACTGCGCGAGCTCTACTCCTACCTGTTCGGTGCCGAGCTCGAAGAGAAGCCCGAGGCCGGCAAGAGCGCGAAGGCCGACAAGGCCGACAAAGACAAGAACGACTCCGACCGGTTCGGCGACCTCGAAGACCTCGGAGTCGACAACGACTACGACGCCGACCCCGCCAGCGTGCCGTGGTGGCGCCGCAGCAAGACCGAGGGCCGCACCGACCAGGCCGCGTTCGACTCGCCGGTCGTGACCCCCAGCGGCGAGACCGAGGTGCTCGACCTCAACCACGCCAAGGACGGCGACTTCGGCATCGAGCTGCTCGAAGAGCTCGTCAAGGCGGAAGAGGCCGTCAAGCGCTTCACCGGCGAGGTCGAGACCGGCGTCGTTGCAGATCGGGACGCGGTGCGCGAAGACGTGCCGACGAAGGTCGCGCCGCTCCCCGGCTTCACCACGGGCACGAGCGAAAAAGGCCACGCCGGCGAATTCGAGGGCGCGCAGCAGCCTCCGCTCCGCACGCCGACGATTCCGCACAAGGGCCCCAGCGCGCCCTACCGCCTCCCCGCGTCATCCATGCTCACCCCCGGCACCCCGCCGAAATCCCGCAGCGCGGCCAACGACGAGGTGGTCGCGTCGATCACAGAGGTTCTGCGCCAGTTCCAGGTGGATGCCTCGGTCACCGGTTTCAGCCGCGGCCCGTCGGTCACCCGCTACGAGCTCGAGCTCGGCCCCGGCGTCAAGGTTGAGCGGGTCACCGCGCTCGCCAAGAACATCAGCTACGCGGTCGCGAGCAACGAGGTCAACATCCTCTCGCCGATCCCCGGCAAGAGCGCCATCGGTGTCGAGATCCCGAACAAGGACCGTGAGATCGTCTCCCTCGGCGATGTACTGACCTCCGGTGCATCCACCCGCAGCACCCATCCGATGACCATCGGGCTCGGCAAAGACGTCGAGGGTGGCTTCGTCGTCGCGAACCTCGCGAAGATGCCCCACCTGCTCGTCGCCGGCTCGACCGGCTCGGGTAAGTCGAGCTTCGTCAACTCGATGATCACCTCGGTACTGATGCGTGCAACACCCGCCGAGGTGCGCATGGTGCTCATCGACCCGAAGCGTGTCGAGCTCTCGATCTACGCCGGGGTACCGCACCTCATCACGCCCATCATCACGAACCCGAAGAAGGCCGCCGAAGCGCTGGCCTGGGTCGTGAAGGAGATGGACATGCGGTACGACGACCTCGCCAGCTTCGGCTTCCGGCACATCGACGACTTCAACAAGGCCGTCATCGCCGACGAGATCGTTCTGCCCGCCGGCAGCGAGCGCAAGCTCTCGCCCTATCCGTACCTGCTCGTGGTGGTCGACGAGCTCGCCGACCTGATGATGGTCGCCCCGCGCGACGTCGAAGATTCCATCGTTCGTATCACCCAGCTCGCGCGTGCATCCGGAATCCACCTTGTGCTCGCGACGCAACGTCCGAGCGTCGACGTCGTGACCGGCCTGATCAAGGCCAACGTGCCCTCGCGTCTCGCCTTCGCGGTGTCGAGCATGACCGACTCCCGCGTCATCCTCGACCAGCCGGGCGCAGACAAGCTGATCGGGCAGGGCGACGCGCTCTTCCTACCGATGGGAACCTCGAAGGCGATCCGCGTGCAGGGCGCGTGGGTGCAGGAGAGCGAGATCGCCGCGGTCGTCGCGCACGTCATCGCCCAGGCCCAGCCGGATTACCGAGAGGATGTCGCGGTCACCGTCGAAAAGAAGGTGGTCGACGCCGATATCGGTGACGATCTCGAACTCCTCCTCGCCGCGACCGAGCTCATCGTCAGCACCCAGTTCGGCTCGACGTCGATGCTGCAGCGCAAGTTGCGCGTGGGCTTTGCCAAGGCCGGACGCCTGATGGACCTGCTCGAGAGCCGCGAGATCGTCGGGCCCTCCGAGGGGTCGAAGGCCCGCGACGTGATGGTCACGGTCGAGCAGCTGCCCGCAGTGCTCGCGCGACTGCGTGGGGGAGACGCCGCTGCCGCGCCCTCGCCCACTCCCGCCGCGACCCTCGCGCCCGACAGCCTGCTGCGCCGCGACGCCCCCGATCTCGTCGACCAGAGTTTCGAAGGTTACGATGAGGTCGAGGCGCCGTCAGACGATGACGCCTGGAACCTGACTGACCGGGAGTAACTTCGTGTCGACTGAACCGGTAAACGGCACGACCCCGCACGCTCCACGCAAGGCCAGCATGGCCGGCCGTGTCTGGCGTGCCGGCGACACCCCGGCGAGCAACGGCAACGTGGCGAACATCATCACGGTCGTGCGCATCCTGCTCGCCCCGGTCTTCGTCTACCTGCTGCTGCTCGACAACGGCGAGATGGGTGCGACCCGTTGGGTCGCCGCCCTCCTGTTCATCTTCGCGATCGCCACCGACGGCGTCGACGGCTACATCGCGCGCAGCCGCAACCTGGTCACCGACCTCGGTGTGCTGCTCGACCCGATCGCCGACAAGATCCTCACCCTGAGCGCGCTCGTTGTGCTGTCGATCCTCGGCGAGCTGTGGTGGTGGGTGACGATCATCATCGTCGTGCGCGAGCTCGGCATCACGATCTGGCGGCTCGTGGTCGTCACAAAGGTCGTCGTTCCGGCCTCGAAGACCGGCAAGCTCAAGACCCTCGCGCAGGCCGTCGCCATCTCGCTGTTCCTGCTGCCGTTCGCGACCGTGCTCGGCGACTGGGTGCTCTGGATCAACTGGGTCGTTATGGCTATAGCGTTCGCGCTCACCGTCTACAGCGGCATCGAGTACCTGGTGCAGGCGCGCCTGGCCAAGCGCCGCTCGTGACCGATCCGGGCGCCGCGGTCGTCGCGCTGCTGAAGCAGCGTGGGCTGACCGTGGCGGTCGCCGAGTCGCTCACCGGCGGGCTGCTCGTCGCCGAGCTCATCCGCACGCCCGGCGCCTCCGCCGTCGTCAACGGGGGAGTGGTGGCCTACAACACCGCGATCAAGGCGAGTGTGCTCGGCGTCGATGCCGCGCTGCTCGGGTCCAACGGGGCGGTCGATCCCGAGGTCGCCGAGCAGATGGCCGCGGGTGTGCGGTCCGCACTCGCGGTCGACGGGCGCCCCGCCGACATCGGTATCTCGACGACAGGGGTGGCCGGACCCGAACCACAAGACGGACAACCCGTCGGCACCGTGTATCTCGGGTTCGCGATCGGAAACCGGGTGACGAACGTCGCTCTGCGACTTTCGGGAACCCGCGATGGCATCCGAAAGGCCGTCGTCTCCGAATCACTGGTACAACTCACGAGGTTGCTCGAGGAATAGACCACGGGAATACCCGGCGTTTCGATCTCGTTACAGATAACAGATTAACAAGCGACATACAGAATGCTCTGGTTAGAGTACTTACGTATCGGCGCCTGTAGTGTTACTGCTCCATACACTTTTGTGGATCAGGGCAACAAGTCTTAGAGGAGGGTCCAATGGTTCTAGTTCGTCAAGAAATCGGTGACGTGCTCCGCGACTTCCGTTTGCAGAAGGGCCGCACCCTTCGCCAGGTCGCAAGCAAAGCGAGCGTCGCACTCGGCTACCTGAGCGAGGTGGAGCGTGGTCAGAAAGAGGCAAGCTCCGAGATCCTCGCGTCGGTAGCGGATGCCCTCGAGACACCGATCTCCGTCATCATGCGTGAAGTCGGCGACCGTCTCGCCATCATCGAGGGTGTCAACCTCGCGACGACGATCCCCGATACCCTGCCCGACGAGCTCGTCGCAGAGTTCGACGCAGACCTCGTCTCCCGGTAACATCCTTCTCCCAGCCCCTGATTCGCTCGAACGCCCCGGTCTTCACCGGGGCGTTCGTCGTTTCTCCAAGCCTTCACAGTTAGGGTTGACCGGTGCGATTGAGTGAATTCCGGATAGCCGTCGAAGAAGAGTTCGGCGAGGCCTACGGGCGCGTCATCACGCGTGACCTCGTGCTCGGCCCGGTCGGCGGGCTCACCGCCGAGCAGGCGATCAAGGCCGGCGTGGCTCCGCGGGCCATCTGGAACGCGCTCTGCGATGCCAGCGACGTGCCGGCCGAGCGGCGCTACGGCGTCGGACTGCGCGAGTCGAACAACTAGCTGCTTGTCTTCGCGGGTGTCGTCGACATGCCGCCGATTCGCTATCGAACATCCGTTCGGATGTCTGTAGACTCCCTCATAGCTTCTATCGAAGACGGTTTATCCACCGTTCGCGAGGCGTACGGCTCGATGTCGTACCCCACGCCTACGGTTGGAACAACTGAACCAGCCTTTGTCGGGAGGCTCGGGGCCTTGCACCATCGGCCCCCAGAACCTCGACAGCCTATGGGCAGCAACCTACGACTCCAAGGAGACACACAATGGCATCAGCAGCAGACCGCGAAAAAGCGCTCGACACCGCCCTCGCCCAGATCGACCGCCAGTTCGGCAAGGGTTCCGTTATGCGTCTCGGCAGCGACGAACGCGCCCCCGTCGCCGTGATCCCCACGGGTTCCATCGCGCTCGACGTCGCGCTCGGCATAGGCGGGCTTCCCCGCGGCCGCATCGTCGAGATCTACGGTCCGGAGTCGTCGGGTAAGACCACCCTCACGCTGCACGCCATCGCGAACGCGCAGCGCGCCGGGGGCATCGCCGCCTTCATCGACGCCGAGCACGCGCTCGACCCCGAGTACGCCCAGAAGCTCGGCGTCGACATCGACGCCCTGCTGGTGTCGCAGCCCGACACCGGTGAGCAGGCTCTCGAGATCGCCGACATGCTCGTGCGTTCCGGTTCCATCGACCTTGTCGTCATCGACTCCGTCGCGGCTCTCGTGCCGCGCGCCGAGATCGAGGGCGACATGGGCGACTCGCACGTCGGTCTTCAGGCCCGCCTGATGTCGCAGGCGCTGCGCAAGCTCACCGGTGGCCTCAGCCAGACCAACACCACCATGATCTTCATCAACCAGCTGCGCGAGAAGATCGGTGTGTTCTTCGGCAGCCCCGAGACCACCGCCGGCGGTAAGGCGCTCAAGTTCTACGCGTCGGTTCGCCTCGACATCCGCCGCATCGAGACCCTGAAAGACGGCACGGAGGCCTACGGCAACCGCACGCGTGTCAAGGTCGTCAAGAACAAGATGGCACCGCCGTTCAAGCAGGCCGAGTTCGACATCCTCTACGGAGTCGGCATCTCCCGCGAGGGCAGCCTGATCGACTTCGGTGTCGAGCACGAGATCGTGCGCAAGTCGGGCGCCTGGTACACCTACGACGGCGACCAGCTCGGCCAGGGTAAAGACAACTCGCGCAAATTCCTGCTCGAGAACCCCGAGATCGCAGCCGAGATCGAGGGCAAGATCATGCTCAAGCTCGGCATCGGTGTCGAGGGCAAGGCGGCGAAGGACATCGCCGACAAGGCCGCGGCCGTAGAGCGCGCCGAGGCGAACGCTGCCAAGCTCGCCGCCACCGCCGAGAAGGCCGCCAAGGCCACGAGTGCAGCCGCCCTCAAGGTCGCGAAGGGTTCTGCAGCCGGTGGTGCCGCCCCTCGTGGCGGTGCAGGAGCGCCGAACACTGGAGCGCCGAACACTGGAGCGCCGAACACCGGAGCACCGAGCGTCGCCGAGCGCGCCGACGCCGAGCTGCTCAAAGCAGTAGGCGAGTAGCGTGGAGCGTTCCGACGGCCGTCTCGCGCCGGTCAGCTACCTGTTCGGTGCGCCGTCGGAAGCCGCTCCCGCAGAAGAACCCTTAGTAGAACCCACAGAGGCCACGACGGATTCCGCGGTGTCGCCCGTCGGCGACACCGCGGGTCCCGCAGCCAACGGACGCACCCCGGCGTCGGGCTGGTACATCGAGCCCGGTGTTGATGAGTTCGGTGTTGATGAGTTCGGTGTTGAAGGGCTCGGTGCTGATGGGCCGTCTGCCCGTGACGACGAACCCGTCGAAGAAGAACCGGAGCCCGAGGCCCCGGCCATCGCTGCGGCTCGCCGGTTCCTGTCTGCCGTCGAGAAGCCCGCCGCCGACGACGCGACGCGCGATTCCGCTCCCGCGCGGGGTGGCGTGCGTTTCGTCGAGCAGGCCGACGAGCCCGAAGAGACAGCACCCAAGCCCCCGCCGGTGCGACGGGCCAGCATCAACGCGCTCGCCCGCAAGGGAATGTCGAGCGCCGAGATGACCACGCTGCTCGAGAACCGCGAGATCGAGCCCGACGAGGTGGCGGCCGAGGTCGAACGCCTCGAGGGCGCCGGCCTGCTCGACGACCGGGTGCTCGCCCAAGACCTGGTGAACACGCTGCGTGACCGCAAGGGTCTCGGCAAGTCGGCCATCACCGCCGAACTGCGTCGCCGCCAGGTCGACCAGGCCGCGATCGACGAGGCGCTGGAGAACGTCGACGTCGACGACGAGCTCGAGCGGGCAACCGAGGTCGCGATCAAACGCGCCGGACAGCTCAGCTCCTACGACCGCACGACGGCCGAGCGTCGGCTGAGCGCGTTCCTGCAGCGCCGCGGCTACTCCGGCACCGTGGTCGGCGCGGCCGTGAAGGCGGCGCTCGGTCCGGCCGGTCCGCGGTTCAGGTAGCCGAGATGACGGGCGAGGCCGACCGGCCGCCATCGCGCGGCACATCCGCGCGCGACGCCGGCTGGTCGTTCAGTTTCGTGGAGAGCGACGAACCCGACGCCACGCAGCCAGCGGCCACGCAGCCGCCCGCCGCGCACCCACCGGCCGCGATCGCCGACGAACTCGAGTTCGCGAAGTCCACGCTGCAGCACGAGCTCGCGGGCGTCGCACGCACGAGCCTGCACCTGCAGTCGTTGCTTCGCCGTGCACACCGCGATGGCATTACTGCCGACGAGATCGCGGTCCACGCGGGGTTGAGCATCGAGACCGTTCGGGCCGTCTTGGCCGGCGCACCACTCGTCGATCAGCTCTTCGGTGCGGGTTCGAGTCCGGCCCCGAGGCCGCGTGGGTCGTCGGGCTCGGAGCACGATCCGGCGTAGGCCACCCTTCGGTGATCCCGCCGCCCGCAAGTTCTACACTGGACAGCACTATGACCCTCGTCGCGCCCACCGCCTCCGCACCCGAATCCGCCCCGGCGCGCACCTACGAAGTGCGCACCTACGGCTGCCAGATGAACGTGCACGACTCCGAGCGGTTGAGCGGATCGCTCGAGGCCGCCGGCTACATCCGCGCCTCCGAGGGCCAGGCCGACGTCGTGGTCATCAACACCTGCGCCGTACGCGAGAACGCCGACAACAAGCTGTACGGCAACCTCGGCATGCTCGCCTCGATCAAGAAGACCCACGAGGGTATGCAGATCGCCGTCGGCGGCTGCCTCGCCCAGAAGGACAAGTCGGTCATCCTCGAGAAGGCGCCGTGGGTCGACGTGGTCTTCGGCACCCACAACATGGGCGCGTTACCCACCCTGCTCGAACGCGCTCGGCACAACGACGAGGCGCAGATCGAGATCCTCGAGTCGCTCGACGTCTTCCCGTCGACGTTGCCCACGCGTCGCGAGTCCACCTACAGCGGCTGGGTCTCGGTATCGGTCGGCTGCAACAACACCTGCACCTTCTGCATCGTGCCGGCGTTGCGCGGCAAGGAGAAGGACCGCCGCCCCGGCGACGTGCTCGCCGAGGTGCAGGCACTGGTCGACGACGGCGCGCTCGAAGTCACCCTGCTCGGCCAGAACGTCAACTCCTACGGCGTCGAGTTCGGCGACCGCCAGGCGTTCGGCAAGCTGCTGCGTGCGGCCGGAACGATCGACGGCCTCGAGCGCATCCGCTTCACCAGCCCGCACCCCGCCGCCTTCACCGACGACGTCATCGACGCGATGGCCGAGACCGACGCCGTGATGCCGCAGCTGCACATGCCGCTGCAGTCCGGATCCGACCGCATCCTCAAGGCGATGAAGCGCAGCTACCGCAGCGAGAAGTTCCTCGGAATCCTCGACCGCGTGCGCGCCAAGATCCCGAACGCCGCCATCAGCACCGACATCATCGTCGGCTTCCCGGGCGAGACGGAAGAAGACTTCCAGGAGACGCTGCGCGTGGTCGAGGCCGCCCGCTTCGCCTCGGCCTTCACCTTCCAGTACTCGATCCGCCCCGGCACCCCCGCCGCGACGATGGACGACCAGGTTCCGAAGGCCGTCGTGCAGGAACGCTACGAGCGACTCACCGCGCTGCAGGACCACATCTCGCGCGAGGAGAACCAGAAGCTCGTCGGCACCGTCGCGAACGTGCTGGTCTCCGCGAGCGAGGGCAAGCGCGACGCCGAACGCCACCGCCTCTCCGGCCGCGCCGAAGACTCCCGTCTGGTGCACTTCGACGTGCCGGCCGGCAGCGAGATGCCGCGCCCCGGCGACATCGTCACGGTGCGCATCAGCGAAGCCGCATCCTTCCACCTCATCGCCGACGCGACACCCGGCGAACCGCTCATCGTGCGCCGCACCCGCTCGGGCGACGCCTGGGACCGCGCCGAAGCCGAGTCGTGCGGCGTGCCAGCCCCCGCCGGCGCCGCGGGCAAGGCCGGACAGGTCTCGCTCGGCCTGCCCGGGCTGCGTATCGGCACGGGCCCCGGCGCCTCGCTGCCGCTGCGCGCGGTCAGCGCCCCGCAGGTGTCGACGACGCCGATCTACGACATGCTCGACGGCCAGCGCTAGACCGCGTGTTAGTCGTCGTCGTTGGTGCCACCGGCACCGGTAAGTCCGGCCTGTCCCTCGACATCGCCGAACGCCTCGCCGAGCGCGGCCAGCCGGTCGAGATCGTCAACGCCGACGCGATGCAGCTGTACCGGGGTATGGACGTCGGAACCGCCAAGCTCCCGGTCGACGGGCGCCGCGGCATCCGACACCACATGCTCGACGTCCTCGACCCGCTCGAGGAGGCGAGCGTGGCCGACTTCCAGACGGATGCGCGCCGGGTCATCGACGACATCGAATCGCGGGGCGCCTGGCCGTTGCTGGTCGGTGGGTCGGGGCTCTATGTCTCGAGCGTCATCTACGACTTCGAATTCCCCGGTACGGATGCCACGATCCGCGAGCGACTCGAAGCAGACCTCGTCTCCACGGGCCCCGGAATGATGCACCGCCGCCTGCTCGCGGTCGATCCGGTCGCGGCCGAGGCGATCGGCCCGAGCAACGGTCGGCGTCTGGTGCGCGCGCTCGAGGTCTTCGAGCTCACCGGGAAACCGTTCGGCTCGGGTCTGCCCGCCGACGACGCGCTCTGGCGCCCCACGAAGCTGATCGGGTTGCGCGCGCCCCGCGACGAACTCGTCGCCCGGCTCGACGAGCGGGTCGAGCAGATGTGGCGCGACGGCCTCGTCGCCGAGGTCGAGAGCCTGCTGCCACACGGCTTCGGCGTCACCGCCGGACGCGCGATCGGGTACGCCCAAGCGGCCGCGCAGATCCGCGGCGAGCTGACCGAGGCGGAGGCCATCGAGCAGAGCGCGATGTTCACGCGCAAGTACGCGCGTCGGCAGGTCAGCTGGTTCCGCCGCTACGACGCGATCGAGTGGCTCGACTACGACGACCCGAACCGGGTCGACCGCGCCGTCGAAACGCTGCGCCGAAGCTAAACTTGCCCGGTGACTAATCTGCACTTCACCAAGGGCCACGGCACCGGCAACGACTTCGTGCTCTTCTCCGACCCCGACGGCGTCCACGACCTGAGCCCGGCGCAGGTCGCCGCGATCGCGGACCGCCACTTCGGCGTCGGCGCCGACGGCGTGCTGCGCGCGGTGCGCTCGACGCACATCGCCGAGGGTGCCGAAGCCCTCGCCGAAGACGACTCGGCCGAGTGGTTCATGGACTACCGCAACTCCGACGGCAGCCTGTCGGAGATGTGCGGCAACGGCATCCGGGTGTTCGCCCGCTACCTGATCGAGAACGGCCTCGCCACCCTCGAGCCCGGCGATACCCTCGCGATCGGCACGCGCGCGGGAGTGCGCGACGTGCAGCGCAACCTCAGCGGCTTCCAGGTCGACCTCGGTCGCTGGTCGCTCGACGGCGGAGAGCCGCTCGTGCGCGCCCGCAACCTGCAGGTCGCGCGACCCGGCCTCGGCATCAACGTCGGCAACCCGCACGTCGTCGTCGCCCTCGCGAGCGAAGAGGAGCTCGACAGCGCCGACCTCTCCTACATCCCGCAGCTCGACCCCGAGCCCGAAGCGGGCGCCAACGTCGAGTTCGTCGTTCCGGCCGACCCGATGGTGAAGGACGGCGTTGGCTACATCCGCATGCGCGTGCACGAGCGCGGCAGCGGCGAGACCCTGTCGTGCGGCACCGGAGCCGCCGCGGCCGCCCTGGCCACCCGGCACTGGGCCGGCGCGGGAGCCCCGAACCAGTGGAAGGTGCAGGTGCCCGGCGGTGTTGTCGGCGTGCGTATGTTCCCGACCGAAGACGGCGAACACGTCTCGCTCAGCGGCCCCGCCGACCTCGTATTCGAGGGCGAGCTGAGCCTCTAGCGATGTCGTTCAGTATCCGGCTCGTCGAACCGGCCGAGTACGACCGCGTTGCGCGACTGACGGTAGAGGCCTACACCGCCGACTACGACGACCTCCCCGACGACTATCTCGCCGAACTCGCCGCCGTCGAGCAGCGCGCCGTCGCCCATCAGGTCTGGGTGGCGGTCGACGACGAGACCGGCGAGATCCTCGGCACGATGGCCACGGGCACACCCGGGCGCGCCATCTCCGCTCTCGCGCTCGAGGGCGAGCTTGACTACCGGCTGCTGGCCGTCGATCCGGCCGCGCGCGGTCGCGGCGTCGGCAAAGCGCTCACCGAGTTCACCTACGGTCTCGCGCGGGAGCGCGGGTTGCACCGCGTCGTGATGAACAGTGGCGAGAACATGGTCGGCGCCCATCGTCTCTACTTCGGTCTCGGCTTCGAACGGGTACCCGAGCGGGAGCAGCGCATCGAGATCGCGCCCGGCGATTTCATGGACCTGTACGTGTTCGCGCGGGAGATCTGAGCCGGGTTTCGAGGGACCTACCCAACCAGCAGCGAATACGCCAGCCGAAACGGCCGTGTGACCGAATGTGACCGACCGTGACTCTCGCTTACTCGCGAGTAGACAACGCCCGACAGGTGGCGAATAGCTTCGAAGTACGGCCCGGGGAGACGCCCCGGCCGGATAACTTCGGGGGTGTTCGTGACCGTGTCACTCGGACTGCACTGGTATCTGCCGACCGCCGGCGAAGCCCGCTCGTTCCAGAAAGGCGGCACCAACGTCTACGTCCCGGCCGAGCTGCAGACGGCCGACGGCTTCCGCGCCCCCAGCCTCAGCTACCTGACCCAGGTCGCGCTCGGGCTGGAGGAGACCGGCTTCGAGTCGGTACTCGTGCCGACCGGCTCCTACTGCGAAGACCCGTGGGTCGTGGCATCCGCCCTGATCTCCCAGACCTCCACCCTGCGGTTCCTCGTCGCCCTCCACCCGCGCACCACGACGCCGGCGCTCACCGCGCACCAGGCCGCGAGCTTCCAGCGCATCTCGGGTGACCGCCTCGCGCTCAACGTCGTCACCGGCGAGCCCGGCGGCGAAGCGCGTCGGCACGGCGACAGCGGCGACAAGACGGCGCAGTACACCCGTACGAACGAGTTCCTCTCGGTGGTGCGCGCCCTCGGTGCCGGCGAGACCGTCGACTTCGCGGGCGAGAACTACGTCGTGGAGCGCGCGACACTCACCAGCGCGCGCCGCCCGGCTCCGCAGACCGCGCCCGAGATCTGGTTCGGAGGATCATCCGACCAGGCCCTCCCGGTCGCCGGCGCGCACGCCGACGTCTACCTCTCCTGGCTCGAACCGCTCGACCAGCTCGCCGAGAAGATCGCCCGCGTCCGCGAGGCCGCCGCGGTCTTCGGCCGCGAGCCACGCTTTGGCGTGCGCTCCTGGGTGCTCGCCCGCGCCACCGACGACGAGGCCTTCGCCGCGGCGCAGGCCCACCTCGACGGCCTCGACGACGAGCGCCTCGCCGCGACCCGCCCGCTGCTGCTCGCCCGCGAGTCGGTCGGCCAGCAGCGAGGGCAGGCGCTGCTCGAGCGGGCCGACCACCGCGACCCCGCGAGCCTTCTCATCGCACCGAACCTGTGGGGCGGCTTCGGCCTGCTCGCGGGCGGACCCGCACTCGGTTTCGTCGGCGGCTACGCGCAGATCGCCGACCGTCTCGAGGAGTTCGCCGCGCTGGGCGTGAGCGAGTTCATCCTCTCCGGTTTCCCCAACCTCGAAGAGTCGCGCTGGGTCGGAGAGGGGCTCATCCCCGAACTGCGCCGCCGCGGCCTCTCGCGCACCTAACCCGTCTGTTCGCAAGAGCCCAACCCGATCACAGCAAAGGATCCCCGTGAAAAACCAGTTCAGAATCGCGATCGTCGCCGTAGCGGCCCTCGCCCTGACCTCGTGCGCCGGCGGCACCGCCGCCACGAACACCGACGACGCCGACCCGGTCACCGGCGGCAGCCTCACCTGGGGCGTCAGCGTCGAGCCGGTCTGCTACAACCCGCAGCGCTCCGGACAGCAGAACTCCTTCCCGATCATCCGCAACTTCGCGGAGTCGCTCGTGGGCAAGGACGCCGACGGCGAGTACACGCCGTGGCTCGCCGACTCGTGGCAGATCAGCGAAGACGGCCTCACCTACGATCTCGCGCTGCGCGAGGGCGTGACCTTCACCGACGGCACGGTCTTCGACGCCGAGGCGGTCAAGACCAACCTCGACTTCGTCGCCGACCCGGCCAACGCCACGGCCGCGGGCACCGGGCTCACCAACTTCGCCGGAGCGACGGTCATCGACGCGAACACGATCGAGCTGAAGCTCGAGACCCCGGATGCCGCGTTCCTCGACACCCTCGCATCGATCACCACGGCGATCCTCTCGCCGGCCTCGCTCGCGCTGGAGGGAAACGACCTCTGCGCCGCCAACGCCGACCTCGTCGGAACCGGCCCGTTCATCCTCTCTGACTACCAGGCCGGCCAGGAGATCTCGTTCACCGCGAACGAAGATTATGACTCGGCCCCCGGCTACGCCGCGCACACCGGCCGCGCCTACCTCGACGAGGTCACCTACCGCTTCCTACCCGAGGCCACGGTGCGCACCGGTGCCCTGTCGTCGAACCAGGTCGACATCATCGAGGGTGTGCAGGTCACCGACACCGTGCTGTTCGAAGACCAGCCCGGCTACGTCTACGAGACCGGTCCCTCGACCGGAACCGCGTTCAGCCTGAACATCAACACCCGCATCGCCCCGGCCGCCGACGTGCGTGTGCGCCAGGCGCTGCGTGACGGGTTCGACCTCGACGCGCTCGTCGAGAACCAGTATCTCGGCACCGTGCAGCGCGCGTTCTCGAGCATCGGCCCCGACAGCCCCTTCTTCGACGAAGACCTCGTCGGCTCGTGGGGCAACGACGTCGACGGCGCCAACGAGCTGCTCGACGAGGCCGGCTGGAACGACATTGACGGCGAAGGCTTCCGCACCAAGGACGGCGAACGCCTGACCATCGTCGTCGGCTACCCCGAGCCGTACATCCGCGACCAGCGCGACGTGCTGCTGCAGGGTGTGCAGGCCCAGCTCAAGGAGAACATCGGCCTGAACCTCGACGTGCAGAGCACCACGAGCGCCCAGTTCACCGACGAGCTCGCCAAGTCGACCTGGACGGTGTACCCGAACACGCTGCCCACCTCCGACCCGTCGATCCTGTTCCGCAGCATCTTCGGCAGCGAGGGCTTCCTCTACGCGAAGGCGCCGGAGTTCGCGCTCGACGACCTCATCGCCGAGAGCCGCGCGACCTCGGTCGCATCCGAAAGAAAAGCGGCCTTCGACGAGATCCAGCAGACGGTCGTCGACGACGCTCGCTACATCCCGCTCTACCACCCGGTGTACACGGTCGCCTCGACCGACCTGGTTCACGGCATCTCGTTCGAGCCCACGCTGAACTCGCCGTCGAGCTCGTACGACCTGTGGACCAGCAAGTAGGAGAAAACTGATGGCGATCGCACTGCAGCAGACGAGTACCCGGCCGAAGACCGGTGTGCTTCCGTGGCGCCGCATCCTGACGAGGCTCGCCTCGGGGGTGCTCGTGCTCTGGGCCGCGGTGACGATCGCCTTCTTCACCCTGCAGGCGATCCCGGGCGACATCGCCGACATCCTCGCGGGCGAGCAGACCTACCCGGGACTCAGGGAGGCGATCAGTGCCGAATGGGGTCTCGACGAGTCGGTGTTCGAGCAGTACCTGGCCTTCCTCGGCCGGCTGGTGAGCGGCGACCTCGGCACCTCGTACGTGCAGCGCCAGCCGGTCGCCGACGTGCTGGCCGCACAGGTCTGGTCGACGGTCGAGCTCGCGGTCGTCGCCGGTGTGGTCGGCGCGCTGCTGGCCGTCGTGCTCGCCGTCGTGTCGATCGGACGCTCGCGGATCGTGCGCTCGGCGATGTCGACGCTCGAGCTCGTGTTCACCTCGGTGCCCACGTTCTGGGTCGGCATCCTGCTGCTCATGGTCTTCTCCTTCCAGTGGCGGCTCTTCCCGGTCGCCGGCGCCAACGGCTGGCAGTCGCTCGTGCTGCCGGTCGTCACGCTCGCGCTGCCGACGGCGGGGTTCCTCGCCCAGGTGATCCGCGAGTCGATGGAGCGCACGCTGACCGAACCGTTCATCGTGACGGTGCGGGCGCGCGGAGTGGCCGAGTCGCTCGTGCTGGTGCGGCACGCCCTCGGCCACGCCCTGCTGCCGGTGATGACGCTCGTGGGCGGCGTCATCGGTGCGCTGCTCGGCGGCGCCGTGATCACCGAGACGGTGTTCGGCCGACCCGGCATCGGCACCATCACCCTGGGCGCCGTCACCGGCAAAGACATCCCCGTCGTGATGGCCGTCGTGCTGTTCGCGGCCCTCATCTACGTGGTGGTGTCGACGGTGCTCGACATCCTCTACACGATCGTCGACCCCCGATTGCGAGCGCAGCGATGACGAGTCTCCTAGAACAACGCGATACGGATGCCGCGGTAGCGCAGCCGACACCCGTCGCGGCCCGGCCGCGAAAGAAACGTCGTCGCGTGGCACCGTCCGTCGCCGTCGCGGGTGTCTTCGTCGCGGTTTTGCTGGTCGCGGTCGCCGTGCCGCAGCTGTTCACCGCGGTGGATCCGTACCGGGCCGTGCCCACCGAGGGGCTCAAGGTGCCGAGCGCCGAGCACTGGTTCGGCACCGACCGGCTCGGCCGCGACATCTTCGCCCGTGTTGTGCACGGAGCGCGCTACTCGATCCTGATCGGTCTCGCGGCCACCGCTATCGCCGTCGTCGCCGGCAGCATCTTCGGTCTCATCGCCGGCCTGAGCGGACGGCTCATCCCTGGGCGCCTCGGACTCATCATCGACGAGACCTTCGGCCGGCTGTTCGACGTGATCTCGTCGTTCCCCGCCGTGCTGCTCGCGATGGTCGTCGTCACCTTCGCCGGTCCGGGCGTGCAGAACATCGCCGTCGCGATCGGTGTCGCCTCGATCCCGATGTACGGCAGGGTCGTGCGCAGCCAGACGCTGCTCGTCACCCGCGCCGACTTCGTCACCCACGCGGCGATCTACGGCCGCACCCGGAAGCGCATCGTCGCCGAACACGTTCTGCCGAACGTGCTCGTGGCGATCCCGGTGCTCGCCGCGATCGACGTCGGCGCCTCGATCCTCGCCGTGTCGGGCCTCAGCTTCCTCGGACTCGGACCGCAGGCGCCCATCCCCGAGTGGGGTGTCATGCTCGCCGAATCGCGCGACGTGCTGCGCATCGCCTGGTGGGGCGGCGTGTTCCCCGGACTCTTCATCACCGCCTCGGTCATCGCCCTCACCGTGCTCGGCCGGGCGCTGCAACGCCACATCGATGGAAGGAACGTATGACCATCCGCGAACTCGTCAAGGTACAGAACCTCAATGTGGCCTTCGGCGACTCCACCGTCGTGCACGACGTGTCGTTCGCGGTGCGCGCGGGGGAGTGCGTCGCCCTCGTGGGCGAGAGCGGCTCGGGCAAGAGCGTCACCGCCCGCACCCTCGTCGGGCTCACCGGCGCGAACTCGACGGTCACCGCAGACACCCTTCAGATCGACGGCCGCGACGCCCTGACGCTGAGCACCCGCGAGTGGCGCCGCCTGCGCGGCGGGTTCGCCGGGCTCGTGTTGCAGGACGCGCTCGTCTCGCTCGACCCGCTGCGGTCGGTCGGCGCCGAGATCCGCGAGGTGCTGCGCACCCACCACGTAGTGCCGCGGCGGGCCGAGCTCGCCAGGGCGGTCGAGCTGCTCGCGAGCGTCGGCATCCCGCAGCCCGAGCTGCGCGTGGCCCAGTACGCGCACCAGCTCTCCGGCGGGCTGCGCCAGCGCGCCCTCATCGCCTCCGCCCTCGCCGCCGACCCCGCCCTGGTGATCGCCGACGAGCCGACCACCGCGCTCGACGTGACGGTGCAGAAGCAGATCATCCAGCTGCTCGGCTCCCGCCTCGACGACGGCAAAGGCGTGCTGCTGATCTCGCACGACCTCGCGGTCGTCGCCGACATCGCCGACCGGGTGATCGTGATGAAGAACGGCCGGGTCGTCGAAGAGGGCGAGACGGATGCCGTGCTCGGTTCGCCCCAGCACGAGTACACCCGGCAGCTGCTCGCCGCCATTCCGTCGGCCGGCTCGCGCGGTACCTACCTGTCGCGCGCGACGGCGTCCCTCACGACTCACGACCGCGCGCCGTTGCCCACCCGCGCGGTGGATCCGGCACGCGTCATCCTCAGCGCCGAAGGCCTGCACAAGACCTTCGCCTCGGCGAAGCGGGGCAACGACCTGCACGCCGTGAACGACGTCTCGTTCGAGCTCGCCCGCGGCGAGGTTCTCGGCATCGTCGGCGAGAGTGGATCGGGCAAGAGCACCGTCGCGAACATCGTGCTCGGACTGACGAAGCCCGACGCGGGCGAGGTGCGCCTTGACGGCGAACCGTGGTCGACGCTGAGCGAGGGGCAGAAGCGTCCGGTGCGCAGCCGGCTGCAGTTCATCTCGCAGGACCCGCTGTCGTCGTTCGATCCGCGCTGGACCGTCGAACGGGTCATCGCCGAGTCGACGATCGTGCTCGGCCTGACCCCGGTCCAAGCCCGCGAGCGCGCCGCCTGGCTGCTCGACCGCGTCGGTCTCGACACCGCCCTGCTCACCCGGCACCCGCGCACGCTCTCCGGCGGCCAGCGCCAGCGGGTCTCGATCGCCCGGGCGCTCGCGCCCGAGCCGCAGATCATCGTCTGCGACGAGCCCGCCTCTGCGCTCGACGTCTCGGTGCAGGCGCAGGTGCTCGACCTGCTCGCCGAGATCCAGGCCGACCGGCAGACCAGCCTGCTCTTCGTCTCCCACGACCTCGGGGTCGTGCACCACGTGAGCGACCGGGTGCTCGTGCTCAAAGACGGCGCGGTCGTCGAGAGCGGCCAGGTCGACGACGTCTTCTACCGCCCGCAGGCCGACTACACCAAGCGGCTGCTCGCATCGCTGCCGGCGGCGGTGAGCGCAGCATGAGCAACCTCATCGACGGCACCGAGCTCTCGGCCAGGGCACGCCTCGACCCGCGCATCGTCGACTACATCGACGCGGGCGCCGGCAGCGGCTCGACGGTCGCCGACAACGAGTCGGCGTGGAACCGCTGGAAGATCCGCCCGCACGTTCTGCGCGACGTGAGCGCGATCGACAGCGCGACGACGCTGTTCGGCATCGAGCTCGCGGCGCCGATCTTCGCGGCTCCCTGGGCGGGCCACGCCCTCGTGCACACCGAGGGAGAGGTCGCCACGGCGCGAGGACTGCGCGCCGCGGGTGTCGGTTTCGGGGTGTCGTCGGGCGCATCCGCCCCCATCGCGCACATCGGGGCCGCGAGCGGTCAATTCCTGCAGCAGCTCTACCTGCCCGAAGAGCGCGACCTCGTGCGCGGGTTCGTCGAGCGCTCGGTCACGGCCGGTGCCGCGGCGATCCTGCTCACCGTCGACCATCCCGCGGTCGGCAACGGATTCGGATTCCGTGCCGGCCTCGCCGGATTGCCGCACCGGCCGTCGCCCAACTTCGACGGCGTCGAGCCGCACCGCCTCGGCACGGCACGCACCCTCGGCCCGGCCGACATCGCCTGGCTCTCCGAAGCGGCCGGGGTCCCGGTGCTCGTGAAGGGCGTGCTGCGCGGCGACGACGCCCGCGTGGCCCTCGACGCCGGGGCCGCGGGCATCGTCGTCTCCAACCACGGCGGACGCCAGCTCGACGGCTCGATCACCACCGCCGAGGCTCTGCCCGAGGTCGTCGACGCGGTCGCCGGCCGCGCGCCCGTGCTCGTCGACGGCGGCATCCGGCGCGGCGAAGACGTCGTGCGGGCCCTCGCCCTCGGTGCCAGCGCGGTGCTCGTCGGGCGCCCGTTCGCCTGGGCCCTCGCGAGCGGCGGCAGTGCCGCGGTCGAATCGCTCGCCACCGAACTCGTCACCGGAACCCGCATCGCCCTCGCGATGGTCGGGGCCTCCCGCCCCGCCGACCTGACGCCTGACATTCTGAAATGGGAAGCATGACTCTCGTAATCGATACGGATGTTGCGGCCGAGCTGCGCACGCACCTGCCGGCCGATGCCGTCGACACCGACCCGACCGTGCTCGCGGCCTACGCGACCGACTGGACGCGCATCACTCCCGCCTTCCCTGCCGCCGCCCTCGTGCGCCCGTCGACCGTCGAGGAGGTTCAGGCGACCCTGCGCGTCGCGAGCGCGCTGGGTGTGCCCGTCGTGGTGCGCGGCGCCGGCAGCGGGCTCGCCGGGGGAGCGGCGGCCATCGCCGGCGGCATCGTGCTCTCGACCGAGCGGCTGAACCGCATCATCGAGATCAACCCGGGCGACGAGATCGCGGTCGTGCAGCCCGGCGTCATCACCGCCGACCTCGACCGCGCGGCGGGTGGGTTCGGCCTGCGCTACGCGCCCGATCCGGCATCGAGCGAACTCTCCAGCATCGGCGGCAACATCGCCACCAACGCGGGCGGGCTGCGCTGTGCCAAGTACGGTGTCACCCGCGAGTCGGTGCTCGCCCTCGACGTCGTGCTCGCCGACGGCACCCTGCTCTCGGTCGGCCACCGCAGCATCAAGGGCGTCACCGGCCTCGACCTCGTCGGCCTCTTCGTCGGCAGCGAGGGCGCGCTCGGCGTCGTCGTCGGCGCGACCTTGCGGCTTCGTGCGATCCCGGTGCAGACCGAGACGCTCGTCGCCTTCACCGACTCGCTCGCGATCGCGGGGGCCGCCGTCGAGGCGATCGTGCTGAGCGGCGTGCAGCCGTCGATCGTCGAGCTGCTCGACGAGGCGACGCTGCACAACATCGACGCGCACTCGGGCAGCGACCTGGCCAGCCACGGTCGCGCCCTGCTGCTCATCCAGACCGACGGCTACGGCGCCGACCGCGAGGCCCAGCGCCTGCTCGAGGTGACCGCCTCGGTCGGCGCCCACGCACGCCGGGTCGAGGGTGCAGAGGCCGCGCGGTTCGTCGAGCTGCGCCGTTCGGGCCGCGGGCCGCAGCCAGACTCGTGGGTCATCGGCGAAGACGTCGCCGTGCCGCGCTCGCGCCTCGTCGAGATGATCGTCGCGATCGAGGCGATCGGCGCGAAGCACGGCCTGCTCGTCTCGACCGTCGCGCACGCCGGAGACGGCAACCTGCACCCCGGCCTGTCCATCGAGAAGCAGCCGGGGGAGACGGCGCCGCCCGCGGTGCTCGAGATCGCCGCCGACGAGCTCGTGCGTGCGGCGCTCGCCCTCGGTGGAACCCTCACCGGAGAGCACGGCGTCGGACTCGTCAAACGCCAGTGGCTCGCGGCCGAGCTCGGCGACGAGCAGCTCGCCCTGCAACGCGCGGTCAAGCAGACCTTCGACCCGCAGAACGTGTTTTCGCAGACCTTTTTGACAGAACAGAACTTCTGAAGGAGATCGAATGACCGCCACACTTCCAGCCACGCTCGCCGAGCGGGTGACGGGCCTGCGCTCGCCCTCGGCCTTCGGCTCCGTGCTCGGCGAGGTGCGACCCGACGCCATCGCCCTGACCGGCGGATCGCCCGCCCTCGAGGCGCTGCCGCGGGAGGCGCTCGTCGCCGCGACCGCGACGGTGCTGTCGGATGCGCCCCGCGCCGCCCGCGCCCTCGACTACTCCGCGCACCAGGGCCACGCCGGGCTGCGCGAGTGGATCGGCGAACGCGAGGGCGTCAACGCGGGTCGCATCGTCGTGTCGAACGGCGCGCTGCACGCGCTCTCGCTCACCTTCCTCGCCACCGTCGACCCCGGAGACACGGTGGTCGTCGAAGACCCCGTGTACCCGCTCGTCGCCAAGGTGCTGCAGCTGACCGGCGCGCGCACCGAAGCTATTCCGGTCGACGACGACGGACTCGACGTCGACGAGCTGGAACGGCGCCTCGACTCAGGGCTGCGTCCGCGCGCGCTCTACGTCGTGCCCGACTTCCACAACCCGACCGGGCGGGTGCTGTCGGCCGACCGCCGCACGCGCCTCGTCGAGCTCGCCGAGCGGTTCGGCTTCTACGTCGTCTCCGACAACCCCTATGTCGAACTGCGCGGCACGGGGGAGCGCCTCGCCGACCTCGACCTCGCGAGCGACCGGGTCGTGCGCGTCAACACGTTCTCGAAGACCCTCGGCCCCGGCCTGCGCCTCGGCTGGGCGGCGCTGCCCCAGGCGGTCGTGCCGGGCTTCCTCGACCTGCGCTCCCGACTCGACCAGCACGCGTCGAGCCTCACCCAGGAGATCGTGGCCGAGTTCGTGGCGACCGGCTCCTTCGAGCCGCTCGTCGCCGCGGCATCCGTTCTCTATCGCGCGCGTGCCGTGGCGTTCACCTCCGCACTGACCGATGCCCTCGGCGACGCCGTCGAGGTGCCGTTGCCCGAGGGCGGCGTGTTCACCTGGCCGCGCCTCGTCAACGACCGTGTCTCGGTCGCCGACTTCGCGCGCGCCGCGGCGGCCGAGGGTGTGCTCGTGATCCCCGGCGAGCAGTTCGGGGCAGAGGGAAGCGCCGCCGCCCGGCACTTCCGCGCCTCGTTCGGCCAGCAAGACGAATCGACCCTCGCCGAGGCGGCCCAGCGGCTAGCCTCGGCGTACCAGAGCCTGGAGAAATAGATGACGATCGACATCCGCGAAACCGACTGGAACGGCGCCGAGGCGACGGCGCTGCGCCTCGCCATGGACATCGAACTGCGCCCACGCTACGCAGACCTGTTCGCCGGGAGAACCTCGGCACCGACCCCCGTCGACACCGCGCAGATCGTCTTCACCCTCGTCGCCTTCGACGGCGACGTCCCGGTCGCCACGACCTCGCTCAAGAACACCGACGGTGTCTTCGAGGTGAAGCGGGTCTTCGTCGCCGAGTCGCACCGCCGGCAGAACCTCGGCGCGCAGCTGCTCGCGGCCGTCGAGCAGCGGGCGCTCGCACTCGGCATCACCGACCTCGTGCTGCAGACGGGTCTGCGCCAGCCCGAGGCCATCGCGCTCTACGAACGCGAGGGCTGGGTGGCCATCCCGCCGTTCGGTCCCTACGCCGGCGACACCGAGATCAGCCGCTGCTTCGCGAAGGCGATCGTGCCGCTGTTCGTCGCGGTCGAGCTGCCGGGTGTCAGCGAGCCGACGACTCTCGTGCGCGACTCGCTCGCCGCCCTGCGCGGTTTCGCAGCGGCCGGGGTCGACCTCGCGATCGTCGCCGACGACCTGCGGCCCGCGCCCGCCGGCCTCGTCCGCGTCGACGCACCGACCCTCGCCGCGTTCGCCGCCCCCGGTGTGCCTCAGATCGGCTTTGCGCCGACGATCTCCACAACGCACACCGAACCCTTCCACCTGTCGAAGGTGGTGCAGACGCTCGACCACGCCTCGCTCGGCCGCGCCGCGTGGCAGGTCGCCGTCGCCACCTCCGCCGACGAGGCCGCGCAGTTCGGACGCAAGCCCGCCGTGGACGAGGCCGAGGCGTGGGCCGAGGCCGAGGAGGCGATCGAGGTCGCCGAGCGCCTCTGGGATTCGTGGGAAGACGACGCCGAGATCCGCGACGAGACGACGGGCCGGTTCATCGACCGCGACCGCGTGCACCACATCGACTTCGAGGGGCGCTTCTTCTCGGTTCGCGGGCCGTCGATCGTTCCGCGCAGTCCGCAGGGCCGACCGCCGATCATCGTCTCCGCGACGCGCGGCCCGTCACTCGACGTCGCCGCCCGCCGCGCCGATGTCGTTCGCGTGGCACCCGCCCTCGTCGCCGAGGCGCGCGCCGCGATCTTGGAGGCCGGCCGCGACGGTCTCGTGACCGTGCTCGTCGACCTGCCCGGCGCATCCGCCTCGCTTCGTGACACCCTCGCGACCCTCCGTCACGACACCGGAGCCGACGGTGCCGTGCTCGTCTTCGAACGGACTCCGGATGCTGCCGCCTTCGGCGACGCTCTCGCTCCGTTCGTGCGGTCCGACCGGCCCGCCACTCTCCGCGACAGGCCTACCCTGCGCGACAGGCTTACCCTGCGCGACAGGCTGGGGCTCGAACGCCCGGCCAGCCGCTACGTCCGCACTCTCGAAGGGGCACAGCTGTGACCGACACGACCCGCAAGCAGATCCACCTCGCCGCGCACTTCCCGGGCGTCAACAACACCACGATCTGGGCCGACCCCGCGTCGGGCAGCCAGATCGACTTCTCGTCGTTCGAGCACTTCGCCGCGACCGCCGAGAGGGGGAAGTTCGACTTCCTGTTCCTCGCCGAGGGCCTGCGGGTGCGCGAGCACAAGGGCGAGATCCACGACCTCGACGTGGTCGGGCGCCCCGACACCCTGACCGTGCTCGCCGCGATCGCCGCCGTCACCGAGCGGCTCGGACTCGTCGGCACCATCAACACGACCTTCAACGAACCGTTCGAGTTGGCCCGGCAGCTCGCGTCGCTCGAACTCGTGTCCGGCGGACGCTCGGGCTGGAACATCGTCACGAGCAACGACGCCTTCACCGGCGAGAACTTCCGTCGCGGCGGTTTTCTCGGCAACCCCGACCGCTACACCCGCGCCGCCGAGTTCGTCGATGTGGCGGAGGCGCTCTGGCGGGCCGACACCGTCGATCACCACGGACCGTTCTTCGACGTCGTCGGCGAGCTCGCGGTTCCGGTCAGCCCGCAGGGCAAGCCGGTCATCCTGCAGGCCGGTGTCTCCGACGAGGGTCGCGATCTGGCCGCCCGATACGCCGACGCGATCTTCTCGCCGTTCGCCGACCTCCAGTCGGGACGCACCTTCTACGCCGACATCAAGCAGCGTCTCGCCGGTTTCGGGCGCGGGGCCGACGAGCTGAAGATCCTGCCGGGAGCGAGCTTCGTGTTGGGCGACACCGAGGCCGAGGCCGACGAGCGCTACCGCTACGAGCGCAGCGCCCAGGTGAGCGGCGCGACCGCGCTGCGCACGCTCGAGGCTGTCTGGGGTCGTGACCTCTCCCAGTACGACCCCGACGGTCCGCTGCCGTCGGTCGACCTGGTCGAGAACGTCGAGCTCACGGCCGGTCGTGCCACTCACCACGCCGACCGCCGCGGTGCCGCGCAGGAGTGGGTCGAGCGGGCGGAAGCGGGCAACCTCAGCATCCGCGAGGTCGCCATCTCGAAGCTGACCAGGGGAGTGCTCGTAGGAACACCGACCCAGATCGCCGACCGCATCGACGAGTTCGTGCAGACCGAGGCGAGCGACGGGTTCATCCTCGTGCCGTCGATCACCCCGACCGGGCTCGACGAGTTCGTCGACAAAGTGATCCCGCTGCTGCAGGAGCGCGGGTCGTACCGCACCGACTACGCGGGGGAGACGCTGCGCGAGAACCTGTTCGCGTGAGCGCGAACTGCTACTTCTTGCGCGCCCGCAGCACCCGGTAGCCCTTGTTCGTCGCGGCGCGCACGAACGTGAAGTCGTCGGGGAAGGTTGCCTGTAGCCAACGGTGCAGCGAGTCGGATCCGAGGTTGCGCTGCACCACGAGCCAAGCGTCCGACGCGTCGTCGAGGCGCGGCAGCCACTTCTCGAGCAATCCGTGCAGCTCGTTCTTCCCCACGCGGATCGGCGGGTTCGACCAGATGGTCGTGAAGATGACGTCGTCGGGAACCTGATCGGGAGTGACCGCGTTGAGGTTGGTGACTCCGACGATGGCGGCGTTGCGGCGTACGAGGTCGAGCGCGCGCTCGTTCACGTCGACGGCCCACACGGTGCTGCGCGGCGACTCCAGCGCGAGGGTCAGCGCGATCGGTCCCCAGCCGCAGCCGAGGTCGAGCACGTTGCCGCCGGGCGGCGGGGCGGGCACGTTGGCCAGCAGCACCTGCGTCCCGGTGTCGATGTGCTCGGGGCTGAAGATGCCGTTCGAGGTCTGCAGTTCGTAGACGCGGCCGGCGATTCGGGCGTGGATCGTGCGAAGTTTGAGTTCACTCTCCGGGGACGACGCGAAGTAGTGCTCATTTGACATGCACCGAACCTATCGAAGTCTGGGCGAGTAAGGTTAATGGTAATGAGTGATATTGACACCACCCCTAACGAAAACGACGACGTTGTAGCGCGGGTTCTAGCCAGTGCAGGTGCAAACAGTGCAGGTGCCCAATCGGCGAACCGCACCACCTTCGGAAGCGGCGAGCTCACGCGAGCACAGGCCCTGCAGTCCGACTCGAACTACGACGACCAGCGCGACGGCGACCAGTTCGACCGCGAAGACCGCCAGGCACTGCGCCGCGTCGCCGGCCTTTCCACCGAGCTCGACGACGTCACCGAGGTCGAGTACCGCCAGCTGCGCATCGAGCGCGTCGTACTCATCGGCATCTACACCCAGGGCAACACCGTCGACGCCGAGAACTCGCTGCGCGAGCTCTACGCCCTCGCCGAGACCGCGGGCGCGGTCGTGCTCGACGGGCTGCTGCAGCGTCGCGCGAACCCCGACCCCTCCACCTATTTCGGTAAGGGCAAGGCAGAAGAGCTGCGCGGCATCGTCGCCGCGAGTGGAGCCGACACCGTCATCGCCGACACCGAGCTCGCCCCCAGCCAGCGGCGCGCGCTCGAAGACATCGTCAAGGTCAAGGTGATCGACCGCACGGCCGTGATCCTCGACATCTTCAGCCAGCATGCCAAGAGCCGCGAGGGCAAGGCGCAGGTCGAACTCGCCCAGCTCGAGTACATGCTGCCGCGCCTGCGTGGTTGGGGTGAGGCGCTCTCCCGACAGGGTGGTGGCGCCGGTGGTTCCGGAGACGGAATGGGCAGCCGCGGCCCGGGTGAGACGAAGATCGAGCTCGACCGTCGCCGCATCCACACCCGCATGTCCAAACTGCGCAAGCAGATCAAGGGCTTCGCGCCCGCCCGCGAGGCGAAGCGCGCCAATCGCAACCGCTTCGAGGTGCCGAGCGTCGCGATTGTCGGCTACACCAACGCCGGCAAGTCGAGCCTGCTCAACCACATCACGAGCGCCGGGGTTCTCGTCGAGAACGCGCTCTTCGCGACCCTCGACGCCACCGTGCGCAAGTCGGTCACGGCCGACGGCCGCCCCTACACGCTCACCGACACGGTGGGCTTCGTGCGCAACCTGCCGCACCAGCTGGTCGAGGCCTTCCGGTCGACGCTCGAAGAGGTCGGCGACTCCGACGTCATCGTGCACGTCGTCGACGCCTCGCACCCCGACCCGGGCAGCCAGCTCGCCACCGTGCGCGACGTCATCGGCGAGGTCGAGGCGCGTCACATCCCCGAGATCGTCGTCTTCAACAAGGTCGACCTGCTGCACGACGACGACCAGCGCCTGCTGCTACGCGCGCTCGAGCCCACCGCGATCTTCGTCTCCGCCCGCACGGGCGAGGGCGTCGCCGAACTGCAGGCCCGCATCGGCGAACTGGTGCCCAGCCCCGACGTGCTCGTCGACCTGCTTGTGCCCTACGACCGCGGCGACATAGTCGCGAGCCTGCACGACCGCGGACGCATCCTCACCACCGAGTACGTCGAGGGCGGCACGCACATCACCGCCATGGTCAACGGCATCAACGAGGGGTCGCTGAAGGAGTTCGCGGTAGTCAGCGCGTAACACTGCGCAACTCTTCACCGCGGGCGAGAGCCCGCCGCTAGCTTAGAAACCGTCGCCACAACACAGTGGCGCGGAGCGACTGCCGAGCCCGGCACCCGCCCATACCGAATCAGATTCTTGATGACCGGAGGGCCCAGGTGAGCACAGCTACTTTCTCGTTCGAGCTCTATCCGCCGCGCTCGGCCGCGGCCGAAGAGTCGCTGCTCAACTCGCTCGAACACCTCGTCGGCGCCGGTCCCGAGTTCATCTCGGTGACGTACGGCGCCAACGGCTCGTCACGCAGCTCGTCGCTCGCGGTGCTGCTGCGCCTGCTCGCCGAGACCGACGTGCGGGCGATGGCGCACCTGACCTGCGTCGGGTCGTCGTACTCCGACGCGACGCGGCTCATCCGCGAGTTCCTCGACGCGGGGGTCACCAGCTTCCTCGCCCTGCGCGGCGACCCTCCGGCGGGCGCGGCCGAGGGTGACAGCTTCCTCGGCGACCTCGGCAGCGCGGGCGAGCTCGTGCAGCTCATCCACCGGGTGCAGGCCGAACGCGAACAGTTCAGCCTGAACGACGTGCCCGGCTTCCCCGGCGCGAAGCGACTGGGCAGCGGCCACAAGGTCACCATCGCCGTGGCGGCTTTTCCCAACGGTCATCCGCGAAGCCGCTCCGTCGAACAGGATCTCGACACGCTCCTCGCCAAGGAGGCCGCGGGAGCCAACCTCGCGATCACCCAGCTGTTCTTCCACGCCGACGACTACCTGCGTTTCGTCGACCAGGCGCGCTCGGCGGGCGTGACCATGCGCATCCTGCCCGGCATCATGCCCGTACTCAGCCCGCAGCGCCTGCGCCGCATCGTCGAGCTCACCGACGAGAAGCTGCCCACCGACCTGCTGCGCCGACTCGAGGCCGAACCGACGCCCGAGGGCCAGAAGGAGGTCGGCATCCAGCACGCGATCGACCTCGGCAACGCGGTTATCGGAACCGACCGGCCGGGACTGCACCTCTACACCTTCAACCAGCACGAGGCCGTACTCGAGGTCTTGCGCGGCACCGATCTTCTCACTCCCGTCACCATCGAAAACAGTTAAGGAACGCAAGCAATGAGCACTCCCTTCCCCACGGGCACCATCCTCGGCTACCCGCGCATCGGACGCCGTCGCGAGCTCAAGAAGGCCGTCGAAGCCTTCTGGGCCGGCAAGATCTCCGCCGAAGAACTCGAGACGGCGGCCGCAGAGCTGCGGGCCGTCACCCGCGAGCGTCTCGTCTCGCTCGGGCTCGGCGCCACCGATTCCTCGATTCCCGAGGCGTTCTCCTTCTATGACCAGGTTCTGGATGCCGCGGTGACGGTTGGCGCCGTGCCCTCGCGTTTCGAACGGCTCGTCCGCGAAGACGGAACCCTCGATCTCGCCGGATACTTCACGATCGCCCGCGGCGAGGGCAACGACGTGCCCGCGGAGATGACGAAGTGGTTCGACTCCAACTACCACTACCTCGTGCCCGAGATCGGACCGGAGACACGGTTCCACCTCGCCTCCGACCGGCTGCTGCGCGAGGTCGCCGAGGCCACCACGACCGGCTACCGCACCCGCCCCGTCATCGTCGGCCCGGTCACCTTCCTGCTGCTGAGCAAGCCGAGCGAGGGCGCCCCCGAGGGATTCCAGCCGCTCGACCGGCTCGACGACCTGCTGCCCGTCTACGCCGAGCTCATCGCCGGTCTCACCGCCGTGGGCGCCGAGTGGGTGCAGCTCGACGAGCCGGCCCTCGTCAGCGAGTCGATCGAGGTCGACCGCGCGACCGTGCTCGAGGCAACCGCGCGCGCCTACGCGCTGCTCGGCGCCGTTCCCGCCCGCCCACAGATCTTCGTCGCGGCGCCCTACGGCTCGCTCGACGACGCCCTGCCGGTGCTGCTCGCATCTCCGGTCGAGGCGGTCGGGCTCGACCTGGTGCGGGGCGATGTGCCCACCGGTGTCACGACCGACAAGACCCTCGTCGGCGGCGTCGTCGACGGCCACAACATCTGGCGCGGCGACCTCGACGGCGCCTTCGGCAAGCTCGAGGCCCTGCGCGCGCTCAGCCCGAACGTGGCGGTGTCGAGCTCGACCAGCCTGTTCCACACCCCGCACTCGATCGCCGACGAGCCGCAGCTCGACAACCGGCTGAAGAGCTGGCTGGCGTTCGCCGACGAGAAGGTGGCACAGATCGCCGCCCTCGCCACGGGGCTCGCCGCCGGACGCGAGGCCATCGCCGAGACGCTCGACGCGGCATCCGTCGCACTGAACGACCGTCGTGACGCTCCCGGCGTGCGCGACGGAGCGGTTCGCGCGCGGGCCGCTGCCCTCACCGCCGCCGACTTCACGCGCGGCGACTACACCGAGCGCCTCGAGGCCCAGGACGCGGCGCTGAACCTGCCGTTCCTGCCGACGACGACGATCGGGTCGTTCCCGCAGACCGGCGACATTCGCAAGGCGCGTGCCGCGAACGCGCGGGGCGACATCAGCGACGCCGACTACACCGACTTCCTCAAGGCCGAGATCAAGAGCGTGGTCGACCTGCAGGAGGAGATCGGCATCGACGTCATCGTGCACGGCGAGCCCGAGCGCAACGACATGGTGCAGTACTTCGCCGAGAACCTCGACGGGTTCGCCGTGACCCAGAACGGCTGGGTGCAGTCGTACGGCAGCCGCTGCACACGTCCGTCGCTGCTCTGGGGCGACGTCGAGCGCCCGGCGCCGATCACTGTCGAGTGGAGCGCCTACACGCAGAGCCTCACGCCGAAGCCGGTCAAGGGCATGCTCACCGGACCGGTCACGATCCTCGCCTGGAGCTTCGTGCGCGACGACCAGCCGCTCGCCGACACCGCCAACCAGGTCGCGCTCGCCCTCCGCGACGAGATCGCCGACCTCGAGTCGGCCGGAATCGGCGTCATCCAGGTCGACGAGCCCGCGCTTCGCGAACTGCTGCCGCTGAAGAAGGCCGATCAGGTGGCCTACCTCGACTGGTCGGTGGGATCGTTCCGCCTCGCTACGGCGGGAGTCGCCAAGCAGACGCAGATCCACACGCACCTCTGCTACTCGGAGTTCGGCGTGGTCATCGATGCGATCAACCGGCTCGACGCCGACGTCACGTCGATCGAGGCGGCACGCTCGAAGATGGAGGTCGTGCCCGACATCCAGACCTCGGGCTTCGGCCGCGGAATCGGCCCGGGCGTCTACGACATCCACTCGCCGCGGGTGCCGTCGGTCGACGAGGTGACGTCGCTGCTCGAGACCGCCCTCGGGTCGATCCCGTCGCGTCAGATCTGGGTCAACCCCGACTGCGGGCTCAAGACGCGCGGCTACGCCGAGACCGTCGACTCGCTGCGCAACGTCGTGGCCGCGACGAGGGCCGTGCGCGAGCGGGTCGGAGTGACCGCGTAGACGCTTGAGGGCTTCGCCGGTCGACGGGACCGAATAGCCCGTACTCCGCGTCGACAGGACGGATGCGCCCCGCGCGGCGCATCCGTCCTGTTGACGCGAGGACACAGACCCCTACCGGTGGTCCCTGTGTTTCCGTCACAATGACTCGTGCCATTCACCCCGAGCCACGTCGCGGCAGTGCTGCCGTTCGCACGCACACCGCTTCTCCCGGCGGCGCTGGTCGTCGGCAGTGTGGTTCCCGACCTGTTCTATTTCGTGCCGATCGACGTGGAGCGCGGGTTCTCGCACTCGCTGCTCGGCGCCGTCACGCTCGACCTCGCCGCCGGGCTCATCGTGTTCACGCTCTGGCAGTTGGTGTTCCGGCGGCCCGCCGCCGACTTCGCGCCGTACTGGTTGCGGGCGAGGCTGCCGTCCGGGCGCACGGGATCGACCAGGAGCGCCCGCCTCTTCGTCGGCGCCCGCCTTGCTGCCGGCTATGGCGCTCTCGCGGCGGCATCCCTACTCGTCGGCATCGCCACGCACCTGGCCTGGGACACGCTCACCCATGCGGGCTGGCTCACCTCGGTCGCGCCGTGGATGACGCAGCCGCTCGGCCCGCTGCCCGTCGTGAAATGGATGCAACACGGAAGCTCGGTGCTCGGCGCGGTGATCGTCGTCGTCTGGTTCGCTCTGTGGGTGCGGCGCACCGCGGTGGTCGAACCCGAACCGGGCCGGCTCACCCGCGCCGGGCGTGTGCTGGGCTGGGTCGCCGTTTTACTGCCGGCGCTCGCGCTCGGTCTCTGGTACTGGATCCGCGGCATCGGCTGGGGCGTCTCACCCGTCGACGCGGATCTCGTCTTCCGCACGGTGCGACTCTGCATCGGCGGGGCGGGGCTGGCCGCGATCGTGGTGTGCCTCGCGTGGTGGGCGTTACGTCGGCGCGTGCGGGTGCGCGCTAACTGAGTGGATCTGCGCTGGCTAGACCGAGCGCAGTACGGCGACGACCTTGCCGAGCACTTCGGCGAAGTCGCCGAGGATGGGCGCGAACTGGCTGTTGCGGGGGAGCAGCCAGGTGTGGCCGTCGCGCTGCTGGAAGACCTTGACGGTGGCTTCGTCGTCGAGCATCGCCGCGACGATATCGCCGTTCTCGGCCGTCTTCTGCTGACGCACGACGATCCAGTCGCCGTCGCAGATGGCCGCGTCGATCATCGAGTCGCCGACGACCTTGAGCATAAACAGTTCGCCCTTGCCGACCAGCTGGCGGGGGAGAGGGAAGACCTCGTCGATCTGCTGGTCGGCGGTGATCGGGACACCGGCTGCGATGCGGCCGACCAGCGGCACCATCGCCGCGTCGCCGACCGAGGGGGCGAACCCGGTGCTCTCCGGTGCATCCGATTCCTGCGTCGGCATCTCGATAAGCACCTCGAGGGCGCGGGGGCGCTTCGGGTCGCGGCGCAGGTAGCCGCTGAGTTCGAGCTGGTTGAGCTGGTGCGTGACGCTCGAGAGCGAGGAGAGGCCGACGGCGTCGCCGATCTCGCGCATGCTCGGCGGGTAGCCCTGGCTGGCGACGGAGCGCTGGATGACGTCGAGAATGGCGAGCTGCTTGTCGCTCAGGCTCTTACGACGGCGGGTCGTCGACCGCTCCGTCGCGGCCTTGCCGCTGGTCTCGTCGCTCATGTGCACTCCAATGTCGGTGGCTGGTGATTGCCTGTCCTCAGACATTCGAAACAGTATCCGCTTTACGACGGTAAAACAAACACCTATTCGAGTGTGTCGTGACTTTATTCGTCTACATATTCGAAGAAATGCTTGCGGCGACCGTTATTCGAATGTATGTTCGGAACACAGCTTCGT
>Ga0247740_1000176_pt1 | contig 34415 bp, 31 predicted proteins | sample UWRJL148409B2_FD_180942 | JGI IMG/M metagenome (GOLD analysis project Ga0247740, IMG submission 180942) | Plant litter microbial communities from Arlington Agricultural Research Station in Wisconsin, United States - UWRJ-L148-409B-2 | ecosystem: Environmental > Terrestrial > Plant litter >...
GAAACAAATGCTTTCTCAAAATGGTTATCACGAAATTGGTATGGATCATTTTGCGTTAGTAACTGATAGTTTATATAAAGCAACAGCCAACAAAGAACTACATCGAAATTTTATGGGTTACAGTGCGTCAAAAACACAACTTATGATTGGTTTGGGAGTTTCATCAATTAGTGACAGCTGGTACAGTTTTGCTCAAAACACAAAAAGCATCGAAGAATACTATCAATTGCTAGAAGAAGATAAATTACCAGTTGTAAAAGGCCATATCTTAAGCGATGAGGACTTAATCATTAGAAAACATATACTAAATCTCACCTGTGAATTTGAAACTTCCTGGAATAATGAATCATTATACTTTAAAGAAATTTCGAATGTAATAGAAGATTTAAAAGAAATAGAAAAAGATCAACTGATTATAATCGAGGAAGGCAAAATAAAAATCACAGAAGCCGGAAGACCTTTTGTTCGAAATATATGTATGGCATTCGATTTACATCTAAAAAGAAAATCACCGGAAACAAACTTGTTTTCGATGACAGTTTAATGACAATTAGGAGTTCCTTGCACAAACAAACTCATATTCGACGGAGAAATATAAGGAATTCCTAAACCTAGTCCTCTAAGGACAAATAAGACACCAATTACTACAGCAACATACGGAATTGCCTTTTGGATTTTATTTCTGAAAGGCAATTTTATTAATGAATGTACATAAATAACAATCGTCATTAAAGGAACTGTTCCCAGCCCAAACAAAATCATATACAAAACCCCAAAGCTGGCACTTTGCATGGCGATCGCACCAAATAAAGCTACATATACCATTCCGCAAGGCAAAAAACCATTTAATAATCCGATTGTAAAAAGGGATTTATATGTTTTCTTTTTAAATTGATTTCCTAAACCTGATTTTACTCCGGAGATAATTTTATAAACCGGTTTTGAAAAATTGTACTTTGAAAAAACTTTCTCCGGAATCAAAACTACAAGAATCATCGCCAAACCTATGAAAATAGACATCTTCTGCTGTAGTCCGGCCAGGAAAAAACCTCTTCCTAATAATCCAAAAATAAGTCCGACTGATGCATACGCAGTCAGTCGTCCTAAATGATATGTTATGATCTGTGTAACTTTTTTTGCTTCATTTTGATGATCTACAGGTAACATCATAGCAATTGGTCCGCACATTCCTATGCAGTGCAAACTACTTATTAAACCTAATATGAAAGCTGAGTATAGCATTTATTATTGCTTTTCTGTTTGCCACAGATTAATAGGGCTAAAATGATTTAAAACATTTTTAATTTAATGCATTTATCATTTTACATAAATCACTTCTTTTGATAGGTATTTTGTCCCTTTATATTCCCATTCCATATTAACATCCCAACGCCCTTTAATTAATTTCTTTTGCGGAATAAGCAAAGACGAATTAATCAAAACAATTTGAGTATTAAAATCAAATTTTTTATTTGAAGGTCGGTATAATGAAACATTTCCTTTTATTTTATCATTTTCAAAAGTGGCAGGAAAAGCAATTTTCACACCATTCTCTGTATAAGTAATAGAAGGTCTTTGCTGCAAATCATGAGCATTTTGAATTCGGGCCATTTCATCCTGAAAATGCGAATCGTGTTTGTAATATTCTTCTACAACTAAATCATTATCATATTTACTATTCGACTGAACTTCGAAAACAAAATATAAAATAAAGCTCATAAACAATGCAAATGCTATGACAATTCCGGTTCCCCAATTTATTTTCATGATAGTATATTTTTAATTAAAACTTCGCGGTCCTAAAAAATTAGTTGTGGTAGTTTCGAGTAATTCTGTACCGTTATAAACTCCAATTTTAACTTTGGTTTTATCGCTTTCCAAAAGAACCTTATCGATTTCTATAAATAATGTTCCTTGTGAAATTCCTTCTTTTAAAACTTTAAAATGCTGTTTCCCAACATTGTTAATATTCCCTTTTTGATCAATTAATTCAAAATGGATATCATGGTAATCTTTCATCGTTTTATTAACGATTTTATAGGTATAAACATTACTAATCATATCGCCTTTATGCTGGAATAACTGACCTGGTAAACGTAAAACAACTGCCTGAACATCGGTTCTCAAAAACAACATTCCAACAAAAACGCTTAATAAAATGAACAAAACCGCAGTATAGCCTTTCATTCTTGCTGTAAACTTAAAAGATGCTTTTTTTGCAATTTCATCTTCAGATGCATATCGAATAAGGCCTTTTGGTAAACCTACACTTTCCATTATTGTATCGCATTCATCAATACAGGCGGTACAATTGGTACATTCTAACTGAGTACCGTTTCGAATGTCAATTCCCATTGGGCAAACATGTACACATTGATGACAATCAATACAATCTCCTTTTCCAGTAGTTGCTCTTTCTTCTTTTTTATTGAATTTAGCGCGACCGGCTTCTTTTTCTCCCCGAACAAAATCATAAGCTACATTAATAGATTTATCATCTAAAAGTACACCTTGCAATCTTCCATACGGGCAGGCAATAATACAAACCTGTTCACGAAACCAGACAAAAACAAAATAGAAAACTCCAGTAAAAATAAGCAATGCAATAAAATTACTAGCTTGCTCAATTGGTCCTTGTTCGACCATTAAAAAAAGCTGGTCACTACCTACTAGATAGGCCAGAAAGATATTTGCGATACCAAATGAAATCAGAAAAAAGATAGTCCATTTAATTAATCGCTTTCTAATTTTTTCGGCATTCCATTCCTGTCTTGCCAATCGCGACTGCGCACCGCGATCACCATCAATCCAATATTCAATTCGTCGAAAAACCATTTCTAAAAAGATAGTTTGCGGACAAATCCATCCACAAAAAATCCTTCCAAAAACCACGGTAAATAAAATTATAAAAACAATACCAACAAGCATTGAAATTACAAAGAGATAAAAATCCTGCGGCCAAAACGGAAATCCAAAAATATTAAAACGTCGCTCCATAACATTAAACATCATGAATTGGTTTCCGTTTACTTTTATAAACGGATTTGCAATTAAGATGGCTAACAATATGTAGCTAACTATTTTTCTATATTCATAGAATTTACCAGACGGTTTTTTAGGGAAAATAAATTTTCGATTACCTCCTTCATCAATAGTTCCGATGGTATCTCTAAAAGCTTCGTCTGGTAAATTTGACATGATTTTTGTAATTATTTTTTAACTTCAGTACTATCCTTTGGTGTACTTGCTGTGGTATCTTTTGTTGGAGCAGTTTCATCAACCCAAACTTCTCCTTCTGATTCTTTTGGATCTTTTGGATTACTGCCTTGCAAGGACAGAATGTAACTCGCTACTTTTTGAATTTCTTTAGGTTTCAAAGTTCCCTTCCAGGCAATCATTCCTTTACCGTCACGACCTCCATTAGTTATGGTATGAAAAAGATTTTTAATTCCTCCACCCAAAATCCAACGATTATCAGTTAGGTTTGGTCCAATTTGTCCTCCGGCATCAGCGCGGTGACATGCAGCACAATTTGTTGTAAAGATTTCTTTACCTGCTGCTAAATTTTCAGGGTCGGTTAGTAAAACAACTGTTTTTTCATCCATTAAATCCGGCGCTGTTTTCAGGTATTCATCTACATCAATTTTTGCCTGAGCCATTTCTTTTTTAAGCTCCATCTCCTGATCATCTCCACCAAAAACCTCATAACGGGCAAAATAAATCACTCCAAAAACGATGCAGATATAGAATAAATATACCCACCATGGCGGTAAATTGTTATCTAACTCTTTGATGCCGTCATAGTCATGATCCATCAACAAGTCACCTTCTTTTTCTATAGGTTGGGTTTTAGTAAGCTTCTGCATTAAATCTTTATACCAGGTGCTTTCTGTTAAACTCAAGCTATTTTCATATTCCAGTTTTGCCTTTTCTTCGGGTGACATCAATTGGTACATAATGCGGTTAACTGCACTTAATGTAATTTCAATCGCAATCAGAATAAATAGAAAAACAATTAAAAAGAGGGCAACCATTGGGTACTTAATAAAAGCTGGTCTATCACCTGAATCTATAAAGTATTCCATTAGAGCAAGTACGATGAAGAAAATAATCGGTACTCTTACATATACTGGGAAAAACTTTTTCATTTTTAAATATCTTTTGAAATTATACTGCACCCTTCATCTAATGGTATTTCACTCATTTCCTGTATTTTTTCTTTTTTATATGAGAATACCCATAAGCCCAATCCAACAAAAAAGAAAAAGAATATCAAGAGAGAAAGTATCGGGTAAATTGCTATACCCGAAATAGTTTCCATATTGTGTTTTATTTGTTCAAACATAATGCTGTTATTTAGAAGTCTCTTTTACTTTAATATCAGTCCCAAGTCTTTGTATATAAGCGATCAAAGCAACAATTTCTCTTTCATTCATCGGAACGAATTTTTCACCTTTTGCAGCTGCTTTTTTCTTGCTTTCTTCATAACTTTTTACAAAGTCAGGATCGTTTTCTAAGCTCTTCTCAATTGCAAGAGCCTGAGTTCTTAATGTTTTTTGCGCATTGGTAATATCAGATTCTGTATAAGGAACCCCAAGCGTAACCATAGCTTGCATTTTCTTTTGAGTTAATGAAATATCCATTGGCTCATTATCAAATAACCATTTATAACCTGGCATAATAGAACCAGCTGAAATACTTTGTGGATTCCAGAAGTGGTTAAAATGCCAATTGTCATTATATTTTCCACCTACTCTTAATAAATCCGGACCTGTACGTTTTGATCCCCATAAGAATGGATGATCGTAAACAAACTCACCTGCTTTAGATTGCGGACCATAACGCTCGACCTCACTTCTAAAAGGACGAACTGACTGCGAGTGACAACCCACACAACCTTCTCTTATGTATAAATCACGCCCTTCTAATTCTAAAGGTGTATAAGGCTTAACACTTGATATGGTTGGAATATTTGACTTAACCATAATAGTCGGGACAATTTGAATAATACCCCCAATTAAGATAGCAATTGTAGCTAAAATGGTTAACTGAATTGGTCTTCTTTCTAACCATGTATGGAATTTTTCACCTTTTAATCTTCCAGTGCTTATTCTTTGTAAAGCCGGAGCCTGTGCTAGTTCATCTTCGATTGTATCACCCGCTTTTACGGTCATTATAATATTGTAAACCAATGTCAGCATTCCAATAAGATACAAAGTACCTCCTATTGCTCTCATCCAGTATAACGGCATGATTGCTGTAACTGTTTCCAGGAAATTACCATAAGTTAAAGTACCATCAGGGTTGAACTGTTTCCACATTGAAGCTTGCTGAAAACCTGCCACGTACATTGGTAAAGTATATAAAATGATTCCTAACGTACCAATCCAGAAATGGAAATTAGCTAATTTTTTAGAAAACAATGAACTTTTCGTCATTCGCGGAATTAACCAGTAAATAATACCAAAAGACATAAATCCATTCCAGGCTAGTGCTCCCACGTGTACGTGAGCAACGATCCAGTCTGTATAATGCGCGATAGCATTGACATTTTTTAAAGAAAGCATTGGACCTTCAAAAGTGGCCATTCCGTAACCAGTAACGGCTACCACAAAAAACTTTAGAACCGGCTCCTCACGAACTTTGTCCCAAGCTCCTCTTAATGTTAAAAGTCCGTTGATCATACCTCCCCAAGATGGGGCAATAAGCATTACCGAAAATGCAACACCTAAATTTTGAGCCCAGTTTGGTAAAGCTGAATATAATAAGTGGTGTGGTCCTGCCCAGATGTAAATAAAAATCAAAGACCAAAAGTGAATAATTGATAATCTATAAGAGTAAACCGGACGGTTTGCAACTTTTGGAATAAAGTAATACATTAGACCTAAAAATGGAGTTGTAAGGAAAAATGCAACCGCATTATGTCCGTACCACCATTGCACCAAGGCATCTTGAACACCGGCGTAAACAGAATAGCTTTTTAAAGCTGATACGGGAATTTCGATATTATTAAAAATATGCAAAACGGCTACTGTAACAAATGTGGCAAGGTAAAACCAAATTGCAACATATAAGTGACGTTCTCTACGACGTAACATTGTACCTATCATATTGATTCCCATAACTACCCATATAAGGGCAATAGCGATATCAATAGGCCATTCTAACTCAGCGTATTCCTTAGATGAAGTAAATCCTAAAGGCAATGTAATCGCTGCAGCGACAATAATAAGCTGCCAGCCCCAAAAATGTACATTACTTAAAAAATCACTAAACATTCTTGCTTTTAGCAATCGCTGAAGTGAGTAATACATTCCTGCAAAAAAAGCGTTCCCAACAAAGGCAAAAATAACAGCGTTGGTATGCAAAGGTCTTAATCGACCGTAGCTAAGCCACGAAATACCATCTGTCATGTTGGGAAAAAGGTACATAACCGCTAAGGTAAGCCCTACTAACATACCAACTACCCCAAAGAGAATAGTGGCGTAAATGAATTTTTTTACAATTTTGTTGTCGTAATAAAACTGTTCCATTTCCATAATTATACTTGTTTTTCTTCTGTTTTTGATTTTTTATTCAAGGGAGTAATTTTTGTTTCATCGTCAAAAAGCATTCTGACGGAAGGTGTATAATCATCATCATATTGTCCTGATTTAACAGCAACAATAAAGGCAATAAAAAAACAAATTGCCACGAAAATACTTACTGAAATTAATAGATAAATGACACTCATACCTTATTTATATGTTCAACAAAATTACTAGGTAGGTCGTTGTTAAAATATGATAATTATCATAGTTGTAAACTAATGTTAAATTTAATAAAAAAACATTTACAAATCACTTACAATTATCTTAAAATACTCTTGCTTAAATAGTTAGACATCAAAGTAACAAAACTTACGATTGTAATTGTACTCAAAGGCATAATAATGGCGGCTACTAATGGAAGCAGGTTGCCGGTTACTGCAAAAGAGAGCCCAACAATATTATAAAGGAGGGATAAAACAAAACTCATCTTAATTATCATAATTGATTTTTGTGATAATTTTAAAAAATAGTTCAGGCGTGAAAATTCTGAAGCGTCTAAAATAGCATCGCAAGCTGGAGAAAAAACATTGACATTCTCAGAGATAGAAATGCCAACATTACTTTGTGCTAAAGCTCCGGCATCATTTAAACCATCTCCTACCATCATCACATTTTGGCCTTTATCTTGTAATGCCCTGATAAATTGAAGTTTCTGTTCTGGCTTTTGATTAAAGATTAATTCTGTTTCTAAAGGTAAAATAGATTGAAGACTTGCCCTTTCTCCGTCATTATCTCCGGATAAAACCTTTATTTGATATGTTTTACTTAAATTAAAAAATAAATCTTCTAAGCCTTCACGGTATTGATTTTTAAAAGTAAATTTTCCGTAATAAACATCATCAATTTTAACATGAAGCGAAGTTTTTTCAATTTGAGATGAGTCGGGTCCTGAACTTCCCACAAATTCAGCAGATCCAATTTTTAGTTCTTTATTATTTACGGAGGCCAAAATTCCTTTTCCGGTTATTTCCTGAAAATCATCAATTTTAACTTTCTGTGTTTCTGATAAAAAATCATACAGCATGCGGCTTAATGGATGATTAGAAGCCCGAAGTACATTTTTTATCAAAATATAATCTTGTTCAGAAAGAATATTTCCTTCATATGAAATATTTGACTTTTTATTGGTTGTGATCGTTCCCGTTTTATCAAAAACAATCGTATCTACCTTTGCTAATTGTTCAATGACCAATGCATTTTTAAGGTACATTTTTTGTTTTCCCATTATTCTTAGAATATTCCCAAAAGTAAAAGGTGCTGTAAGGGCAAGTGCACAAGGACATGCAACAATTAAAACTGCTGTAAAAACATTAAATGCTGTATTGGCATCTATGAATATCCAATATGCAAAACCTGCAAAAGCAATTAATAATAATATAGGAGTAAAATAACGGCTTATGGCATCTGTAATCGTTTTATGTTTTTGAAACACATTTTTCTGAAAAATTTCATTGCTCCACAGCTGGGTAAGATAACTTTGTGAAACTGAGTGTAACACTTCCATCTCGATTACTTTACCTATTTGTTTACCACCGGCAAAAACTTTATCTCCGGATTTTTTAGTAATAGGGACAGCTTCACCAGTTACAAAACTATAATCGATTTCGGCTTTTTCACTAATTAAAATACCATCTACCGGAATTAATTCCTGATTTCTAATCAACAATCTATTCCCTTTTTGAACATCGTAAACAGGAACACTTTCTTCTGATGTGTCAGTATTTATTCTGGTGACTGCAATGGGGAAATAAGATTTAAAATCTCTTTCAAAACTTAAAAAGCTATAGGTTTTAATCTGAAACATTTTTCCGAGCAGCATAAAGAAAACCAAGCCCGTTAAACTATCAAAAAAACCAGAGCCGTAATTCATTACAATATCAAAAGTACTTCGAATGAACATTACGACAATTCCTAAAGCGATAGGAATATCAATATTTAGCATTCCTGATTTTATACTTTTGTAAGCTGATACATAATAACCACTGGCAGAATATAAAAAGCTGGGTAACGCTAAAAGAAAGATCAATATTCTAAAAAATGGTTTATAATTATCAAGCCAAAACTCTTTAATCTCAAAATATTCCGGAAAGGACAATAACATTATATTACCGAAACAGAAAAAAGCGACACCTAATTTATAAGTTAAAGTTCTATCTACATTTGTTTTACCTGTTTCATAGTTTTCTAAACTAATGTAAGGTTCGTAACCTATTGAACTTAGCAAATAAACAATAGCTTTTAAGGAAACAAGATCTGAATTGAATGTAATTCGAACTCTTTTTTCAGGAAAATTAACTTGGGAAATACTTATTCCAGGTTGAATTTTGTTTAAGTTTTCAAGAATCCAAATACAGGAACTACAATGAATATGAGGGATATTTAACGAAGCAATGGCAGTATTGCCTTCTTGAAACTCTAATACTTTTGATAAAATTGCTTCATTGTCCAGGAAGTCATATTTGCCCTTAATATCTTGTGGAGTGGCACCTGGCGACTTTTCGAAATCATAATAGCAGGTCATATCATGAAGACTAAAAATTTCGTAAACGGTCTTACATCCGTTACAACAAAACTTTTTTTCATCAAAATTGATTTCTTCATTTTTAGCTATGGTCAACCCACAATGAAAACAACTCTGCTCACTCATAAAATCTGTTTTTTTGATACCACAAATGTTAAAAAAACTAGAGATGATAAAAATGATATTTATCATGTTATCACGAAATCGAATTCTAAATTTAACAAAATAAAAAGGTAAATAACAATATTCTTTTTTTTCAGCGTTTTTTTTACGAATAATAATGCCTACTAAAGCGAATAATAGTTAATTTTGCAGTAAATATTTTTTGCCATGAATAAATGTGATCAATGCATCGTACGACAGCTTTCTTCTCTTAAAGCACTTAATAAAGATGAAGTTGTAAAATTGGCTAATAGCAAGACCACCTATAAAATAAAAAAAGGAGAATCCATTTTTGAAGAAGGTGAAGTTACTAATGGCGTTTTTTGCATAAAAGATGGTGTTGGAAAACTCTCTAAATTAAGTGCAAACGGAAAAGATCAGATTGTAAAATTAGTACAATCAGGTGAACTTTTGGGCCAGCGCTCAATGATTAGTAATGAACCTGCAAATTTATCAGCAAAAGCAGTTGCTGATATGGAAGTTTGTTTTATTCCTAAAACTGAAATATTACACTTTTTTAACAATAACAATCAGTTCTCAATGAACCTGATGCAATCTGTTTGTGAAGATTTGAAAGAATCTGAAAATGACAAAATAGCTTTAGTTCAAAAAACCGTAAAACAACGTTTGGCCGAAACCCTATTGCAATTGCATGATTCTTTTGGTGAGAATGCTGATAAAACTTTAAAAGTTCAACTTACAAGAGAAGAATTAGGTGGAATAATAGGTACAGCTACAGAAAGCTGCATCCGATTATTATCCGACTTTAACAAGTTGGACCTAATTGAATTAGTAGGTAAAAAAATCATGCTTAAAAACATTAAAGCATTAAAAAAAATAGCCGAATAATTATAGTTTTTTAGCTTCGTTCCAAAACACATCCATTTCTGCCAAAGTCATATCCATTAAGGGTTTTCCTAATTCTCCGGCTTTACTTTCGAGATATTGAAAACGCTTAATGAATTTTTTATTCGTGCGTTCTAAAGCATCTTCAGGATTTACATTTAGAAATCTTGCGTAATTGATCATAGAGAATAAAACATCACCAAATTCAGCCTCAATTTTATCCTGATCACCTGATTTTACCTCAACTTGTAACTCTTCTAATTCTTCCTGTACTTTATCCCAAACTTGGTGTGGCTCCTCCCAATCAAACCCTACACCTTTTACTTTATCCTGAATTCGGCTTGCTTTGACCAACGCCGGTAAGCTTCTTGGAACGCCTTCCAGAACTGATTTCTTACCTTCTTTCAACTTTAATTTTTCCCAATTTTGTTTTACTTCTTCTTCATCCTTAACAACAGTGTCACTATATATATGAGGATGGCGATGAATTAGTTTATCACAAATTTCATTACAAACATCTGCAATATCAAAATCGTTAGTTTCAGAGCCAATTTTTGCATAAAAAACTATATGTAAGAGCAAATCACCCAATTCCTTTTTTACTTCATTTAGATCATTATCTAAAATAGCATCTCCCAGCTCATAAGTTTCTTCGATAGTAAGATGTCTTAGCGTTTGCAAAGTCTGTTTTTTATCCCACGGACATTGCTCACGAAGTTCATCCATAATAATTAATAATCGTTCGAAGGCTTTAAGTTGAAGTTCTTTGCTCATTTTATGATTTTTTTTGGGATTGTAACAAGTAATTGTAAAAGTAAAAAATCCTGCCAAGAAAACATCTTAACAGGATTAATATATTTGAATGCAGTTAACCGCTATTCTTCTTTTTTTGCTTTTGCTTTTTTAGCAGCAGGCGCTTTTTTGGGTTTTTCTTCAACAACCGGAGTTTCCTCTGCAGCTTCGGCAGCAGCAGGAGCCAAATCACTTACTAAATCTTTTGCCTGAAGTGTATTGTACCAGTTTAATACTTTTTTAATATCAGAAGGATAAACTCTTTCCTCATCATAATCAGGAAGAATTTCTTTAAAATAAGCTGCTAATGTAGCATTATCTTCTTTATGAGAAATTGCCTGACCTTTATTTTCATTAGTAGCAATACGTTGCATTACTTCTGTCAATGGTTTTTCTCCATCGTAAGTATAAATTGAAATTTCTGACAATAAACTTACATTACTTTTTAAGTTAACAGTAATTTTTTTTCCGTCTGTCAATGATTCTGCCACAAAGCCTGTACGAGTTTGCACTTTCAATACATATAAACCTGGTTTCCCAGAAATGGCTAAAATTTTCTCTAAATTCATGTTTATTAAAATTAGTATTAAGAATTTGATTTATTATATTTTATTGATTCTAATTTCTCAGATCAATTATCTCCCTTTTTTAGCAGCAGCAAATTTCATTCTATATTCCTGAAACGTTTTGCCTTCGGTAATATTTTTTAATTTCTTTTGAATCAATCTTTTTTTCAAAGATGATATTTTATCGGTAAACAAAATACCTTCGATATGGTCGTATTCATGTTGAATAACCCTTGCGATCAAACCATCAAAAACTTCTGTTTTTACTACAAAATCTTCTTCGCAGTATTCTATTGTTACGGTTGGTTTTCTATAAACATCCTCACGAACGTCAGGAATACTTAAGCAGCCTTCATTAAAACTCCATTCTTCACCTTCTTCGTTCACAATCTTAGCATTGATAAAAGTTTTTTTGAAACCTTTTAAATCTTTTTGCTCATCTGAAGATAAATCATCATCATCACTAAAAGGAGTTGTATCAATAACAAACAAACGAATTGGAATACCCACTTGTGGTGCAGCAAGTCCTACTCCGTAAGCGTTATACATGGTTTCATACATGTTTGCTATTGTTTCTTTTAAGTTTGGATATTCCGGCGTAATTACCTCACCCACTTTTCTTAAAACAGGATCACCATATCCTACAATTGGTAAAATCATTTGTGTTTTTTTAATATTTTATGTAATGAAAACTCCTGAATTTAGTTCTCATAATTCAGCTGGCAAAAATAGTAAAAAATAGTCAATGAATAATTCTAAAGATATATTATATCACATTTTTTACTTTCTTCTTAAATCTCATCTATAATTATGCCAAATTAATTCGTACAATTCGTACTTTTGTTTGTAAACCGTACCATAATGTTTGATCGTATCTCGAAATTTACTAACAGTACCTCTTTTTTAAACGCCTCTAAAGTAACTATTGCTTCTGTTGTTCCAGTTATAATTTTGAATTTTTTAGGTCATTTTGAAATAGGCTTTACAATTGCTTTAGGAGCTTTCTATACCTATCCCAGCGATGTTCCCAGCTCTTTATCTCATAAAATAAAAGGTCTTATTGTGGCGTCTTTTATAGTGTCAGGCGTAAATTTATTAGTAAATCTGGCGTATCCCTATCCTTATTTATTTTATCCTTTTTTAGGATTTTTACTTTTTTTATGTTCGATGATTTCTGTGTACGGGCAGCGTGCTACTTTGGTATCATTCTCTGCTTTATTATCTATTACGTTATCATTTGGACATTTGCATGAAGGCTGGGATGCTTTTGAATATTCAGGTTTTATATTTATTGGCGGAATATTGTATTTAATTGTGTCGTTGGTTTTTCATTTTGTACAACCTTATAAATATGTTGAATTACAAATTGCCGAAGGCATAAAACTAACCGCCAAATATTTGAAATTAAGAGGTGATTTATGGAGTCCGGAAGCCAATCGCCAGAAAATTATCGAAAAACAACTTGCGATACAGGTCGATCTTAATTTAATTCACGAGGATTTACGACGAATGCTTATTGGCAATCAAAATGCATCCGGAACTACAAGTCAAAACCGAAAAATGCTTCTTGTATTTATCACTTTGGTTGAGATTCAGGAACTTGCCTTGTACACCTCTTTTGATCACAGCAAACTTCACGAAAAATTTGCCAAACATCCTGATGTTCTAAGAACATATCAAAATGTAGCCTATAAACTGGCATCAACATTAAAAAAGCTTTCTAAAAACGTACATAATATTAGTGTGTATGTTGATAAAAATGATTTGAAGAACGAACTTGATGCGCTTGAATTTGCCATTTTTGACTATGAAAAAACTTTAGGAAGGGAAGAAGCTGCAGAAGGAGTTTTGATGTTGACCAATATGTTAAAATATGCTAAGAATCAGGTTGGGAAAATCAAAATTATCCAACGCGCTTTCTCGCTTGCCATGCAGTCTTTTAAATTAAAGGATAAAGACAAAGAATTAGAAAAATTCTTAACTCCCCAATATTATCCGTTGCGTACTTTAATTGAAAATTTAAGTTTTTCGTCTTCTATCTTCAGGCATTCCGTACGGTTAACCATCACGATTTTGATTGGATTTACTATCGGCCAGTTTTTAGCTTTTCAAAACGTCTATTGGATCTTATTAACCATTGTAGTAATTATGCGTCCAGGTTATGGCTTGACCAAAGAACGTTCTTATAACAGAATTTTCGGGACAATCCTTGGAGGTCTTTTGGCTTTTGGAATTGTATCTGTAATACAGAATCATGTGGCGCTAAGTATATTATCTATTGTATGTATGCTTTTAGGGATTTCTTTTACGCAGATCAATTATAAAATAAGTGCCACTTTTGTTACAATGTATGTGGTTTTTATTTATGGAATACTAACTCCTAATGTTGTCGAAGTTATCCAGTTTCGTGTTTTAGATACATTGGCCGGAGCCACTTTAGCCTTTTTAGCCAATCAGTTTTTATGGCCGGCCTGGGAATTTATCAATACCCCTATCCATATCGAAAACTCAATTAAAGCCAATAGAAATTATCTTAAGGAAATTGCTGATTTTTATAATAAAAAAGGCGAGATCCCTACTTCATACCGATTGGCAAGAAAAAATGCTTTTGTTGAAATTGGCAATTTAATGACCTCTTTTCAGCGTATGATGCAGGAGCCAAAATCGAAACAGAAAACGTTGCCATTAGTCAACAAACTGGTGGTTTTAAATCATTCGATATTATCTGCTTTAGCATCATTATCAACTTACATCCAATCACACCAGACAACATCAGCTTCTGAATCATTTAATTATATTATAAAAACAATACTTTCCAACTTAGATCATTCGATTTCTATTTTACGAAATGAAACTATTTTAACGGATACTTTTTTTGATAAAGAAGATGTAACATTACAATTCGAAGAGCTCAAACGCGTCAATTTTACGCGCCTAATTAAGGATGAGGAACTTGATAAAGAAACGCGCCAAGCCAAAATGCAGGAAGCTCAAATGGTCATTGAACAATTGATCTGGATGAGTAATCTGGCCGAAAAGATTTTAAAAATTACAGAAGAATTTAAAGCAACAAATCCAGATTAATTCATCTGGATTTGTTGTTTATAATATAAAAATTGAGCTTAGTTATTTAGTTTTAAAACTTCAGAAGTATGTTTTCTAAGTTCTGCTAAAAGCTCTGGCTTATCATTTAGAGTTTGTCCATAAGAAGGAATCATTGTTTTCATTTTCGCTTGCCATTCTGGTGTTTTCACCTGATCAGTAAAACATCTGCTAATTAAATCAACCATAATTGCAACTGCAGTCGATGCTCCGGGAGAAGCGCCTAGTAATACCGCTAATGTTCCGTCATGAGTATTGATAACTTCTGTACCAAATTCTAAAACACCACCTTCTTTTTCATCTTTTTTAATTACCTGAACACGTTGTCCTGCTTTCTCTAATTTCCAATCTTTAGAACGTGCAGAAGGTAAATATTCACGTAAAGCTTTCATTCTGTCTTTTGGAGACTGACGAACCTGCTCAATTAAATATCTTGTTAAAGGTATATTATGAAATCCCGCTGATAACATCGGAATTAAATTATTTGCTTTTATGGATAACGGTAAATCTAAATAAGATCCGTTCTTTAAGAAACGAGTCGAAAACCCAGCAAAAGGTCCAAATAACAATGCTTTTTCACCATCAATCACACGTGTATCGATATGCGGAACAGACATTGGCGGCGCTCCTACACTTGCTTTACCGTATACTTTTGCCTGATGCTTAGCAATTACCTCAGGATTGGTACATTTTAGCCATTGCCCGCTTACCGGGAAACCTCCATAACCGTTTCCTTCAGGAACGTTTGCTTTTTCCAGTAAAGGCAATGAACCTCCACCAGCACCAATAAATACAAATTTGGTGTATGCTTTTCTTGTTTGACCTGTTGTTAAATCAGTGATTTTAATTCTCCATGATTTATCTTCGCGTTGTCTTAATTTTTTTACTTCATGATTAAAATATAGAGAAACACCATCTAGTTTTTCTAAATAATTAAACATACTTCTAGTCAAAGCTCCAAAATTTACATCGGTACCAATTTCCATATGGGTTGCGGCTAATTTTTCATTAGCTTCTCTGCCTTCCATGACAAGCGGCATCCATTCTTTTAGTTTCTCAAAATCAGTACTAAACTCCATTTGAGAAAAAATAGGATTGCTTTGTAAAGCATCGAATCTCTTTTTAAGGTATTCGACATTTTTATCTCCCCACACAAAACTCATATGAGGGACACTTTTAATAAAATTATCTGGAGATGGTACTTTATTTTCTTGTACCAAATAAGACCAAAACTGACGAGAAATCTCGAAAGATTCTGCTATACTTATTGCTTTTTTAGGATCGATACTTCCATCAGCCTTCTCTGGGGTGTAATTTAATTCACAAAAAGCTGAATGTCCTGTTCCTGCATTATTCCAAGCATCAGAGCTTTCAGCAGCAGCGACATCTAAACGCTCATAAATTTCAATTTTTATATCGGGTTGCAGCTCTTTTAAAATTAATCCAAGAGTTGCGCTCATAATTCCAGCTCCAATAAGCACTACTTCACTATTGGAACGTATTGTATTGTCAGGCATAACAGTAATTTGTATTTAAAGTGCAAAGGTACTTTTTATAATTGCAAAAAAAAACTAAAATCACATGATAAAAGTTATGTTTTTACTAAAAAAATAAGGTTTGAGAATTACAAAGCTCAAAAATTAAAAACGGTTTGATGAAAGATAATCCTGAAGCATTATCGTAGCCGAAATTTCATCAATCAATCCTTTATTTTGTCGTTGTTTTTTGCTTAATCCACTATCTATCATAGTTTGAAATGCCATTTTAGAAGTAAAGCGTTCATCAACGCGAACCACTTTCATATCCGGAAAAATATTAGAGAAATGAGTAACAAATCCTTTAATCACAGCAGCACTTTCTGACGGCTGCCCATTCATTTGTTTGGGTTCGCCAATTAAAACGGTCTCTACTTTTTCTTTTAAAAAATAATCCTTCAAAAAATCGATCAAAGTATTAGTTGGAATTGTGGTCAAACCTGATGCAATAATTTGCATTTCGTCAGTAACAGCAATTCCTGTTCGTCTTTGTCCGTAATCTATAGAGAGAATTCTTGGCATTTTTCCAATTTTAAACAAAGATAGAAAGGAATTAATAACTTAAAAAATAATCTCTGTATTTTAATTTCTTAAACAAGCCTTTATAATACAGGCCATATTTTACATTATTACATACAAAATTAACATATTATCTTTTTAATCAGAAAAATGTTGTTTATTATTTCATAATTTAAAAAAAAATAAGTTCTTTTGCGACAAATTCCACGTATGTTTTAAACAATTAAATACCATGTATTTAAAAGAAATAAGGCACACGTAAAAAAATTAAAAAAACATTAATTCGCCAATGAATAACTACAAACAATGTATTGCCTTATTTTTTAAAAGATTTCTTCTCATCGTTATAATTTACCAGTTAAGCAGAGCTCTATTTTATTTTATGAATTTAGATTTGTTTGGTGATTTTACACTTCAAACTTTTACAGGAGGAATCTTATTTGATTTGGCCGCTGTCAGTTATTTGAATATTGTTTTTTTGGTTGCTCACTTACTTCCAGGGAATTTTAAATATAATAATCTGTATCAACGTATACTTAAGATTACTTTTTACTCTGTTAATCTTATCTTTATTGCTACTAATTTTATTGATATTATCTACTATCGCTTTACTTCAAGAAGAAGTACTTTTTGTATGATAACTGCCAAAGGTATGGAGCAGGAAGCAATAGGACTCATACCTTCATTTTTATCAGAGTTTTGGTACATTGGGCTTATTTTTATTGCTATTAGCATCTTATTCTGGAAATTACTTCCTAATTTGAATAAAAACATAACACGACAAGATTTAACTAAAAAAGACTATTTCTTAAAATTTAGCTATTTAATCGTTTCAATTGTAGTTTTATTGATTTTGGGACGTGGAGGACTGCAAAAAAAACCTATAAAAATTGTTGATGGAATTAAATACGGTGCCTTAAGCAATACGGCTTTAGTATTGAATACGCCTTTTACTATTTTAAAAACTATAACAAAAAAAGAAGATATTGATAATATTACTTATTTTAATACAAAGGAATTAAAAACCATATACAATCCCGTTATTTCATTAAAGCCTAACAAACCGGCTATCAAAAAAAACGTGGTGATTTTGATTTTAGAAAGCTTTGGAAATGAAAACATAAGACGCGGACAAACTCCTTTTTTAGATTCGCTTATCACAAAATCATATTATTTTAAAAATGGCTTTGCCAACGGAAAAGTATCTATCGACGCAGTTCCTTCGATACTTTCGAGTATTCCCAGCTTAATGAATAATTCGTTTATCACCTCAAGTTATTCTTTAAACAAAATAAATGGTCTTCCGAAAATTTTTAAAGAACAAGGTTATAAAACTTCCTTTTTTCATGGTGCTTTCAACGGAAGTCAAAACTTTGATCAATATGCCAAAGTTGCGGGATTTGATCAATATTTTGGGAAAGACGAATATACCGGTAAAGAAGCATTTGATGGACGATGGGGAATTTTCGATGAAGAATTTTTACAATTCTATGCCCAGAAATTATCTTCGTTTAAACAGCCTTTTTTCAGTTCGTTATTTACTATTTCTTCTCACAATCCTTATATTATACCTGAAAAATATAAAGGAAAATTTCCTAAAGGAACGACTATTATTCAGGAAAGTATTGCTTATAGCGATTATGCTTTGAAAAAGTTTTTTGAAACTGCAAAAAAACAAAAGTGGTACAAGAACACTCTTTTTGTAATTTCTTCTGATCATACATCGGCAGGAGGCGATCAGGAAGCTGATCAAACCAATATTGGAAAATTCAGAATTCCGATCTTATTTTTCGATCCTTCCAATCCTGAATTAGTAGGTGTTGATGAAAAAAACTTTCAACAGATCGATATTATGCCAAGTATATTAGATTATCTCAACATTAAAACTGATATGGTCAGCTTTGGAAAAAGTTATAAATCCAAGAACAACTTTGTGGTATATTATCTTCAGGGAACGTACCATTATATTAAAGACGACTATTATTTGGCTTTTGCAAATAACCAGACTATTGGCTTTTACAACTGGAAAAAAGACGTTTTATTAAAAGATAATTTAATTAATAAAGACAAATCTAAAATTAAAGAATACGAAAAATTCGTAAAAGCTTATATACAATCTTTCAATGAAAGAATCATTTATAACAAATTAGCACTTTAAATAAAAAGTCCGTTTTGAGTTTTCAAAACGGACTTTTTTCCCAAATATTCAAAACCTAAAAAAAGTAAATACTATCTATTAAATAATCTTTTAAAGAAACCTCTTTCCTCCTCTTCTTCCTCTTCGTCTTCAACTACTCGTTCTTCAAATTGAGCAAATTTCGCATGACCTTTTTCGTGTTCAAAAATCAGATCTTTAATATATTCAACATAACTTTTCTTTTTTTCTTCTAAAAACCCAATAAGGTATTTTTCACTAAACTCCATTCCGCTTGCCGCCTCAATCTGTAAAAGTTTTTTATAAAGAGGCTCTATATGCAATGCAATAACTTCTTGCGGTACCGCCTGACGTCTTCCAAAATAATTTACAATAACATCATTCTCATCTCGTGAAATTTCAAAATCGGTAATGACCCAATAGTATCTTCCTGATTTTGCAAGATTTTTTACAATAGCATGAAAGTTTTTTCCATTTTTAAGATTTTCCCAAAGCACTTTAAAAATTACTCGTGGCATATCCGGGTGACGAATAATATTGTGCGGTTGCCCCATTAGTTCATAATCTTCATAACCACAAACATCAACAAAGGTTTCATTGGCATATTCAATAATACCAAAAGCATTTGTTTTGCTCATAATCACCTGAGTTTTGTCCCATGAGACTTCTTTATCAATAATAGTTCTTTGTCCCTGAAGTTGATTTTCCTGATTCATGTCTTGCTGCTTATATAATTTGTTTTGGAATGGTATTTTAATTTCTCTTTTATATTTCGAGAAATTCGTGATGCGAAATTAATTAGAACAAAAAAGTCAAAACCTGACTATTGTCATATTCTGACATAAAAAAAACTTTTGATGTCACTATTTCTCAAAAATTTAACTTAATAGAACAATACATTTATTTATCAAATTAAAAACAAAAAGTTAAATCTGTAACATTTTCAAAAGCTTTTACCTTTTTGCATTTGTACAAATACGCTATCTTTGCCAAAAATTAAAACTTATGAATTCTTTACAGACTATAATCGAACAAGCTTGGGAAAACAGAGCTTTATTACAAGAAACTACTACAACTGATGCTATCAGAGAAGTGATAGAATTGGTTGATGCCGGAAAATTACGTTGTGCTGAGCCAGTTGGTGACAAATGGCAAGTAAACGAATGGGTAAAGAAAGCTGTTGTGATGTATTTTCCAATTCAAAAAATGGAAACATGGGAATCTGGTATTTTTGAATATCACGATAAAATGTTACTAAAAAGAGGTTATGCTGAAAAAGGAATTCGTGTGGTACCAAATGCGGTCGCACGTTACGGAGCTTATATATCAAGTGGTGTTATTTTGATGCCAAGTTATGTAAACATTGGTGCATATGTTGATGAAGGAACTATGGTTGACACCTGGGCAACTGTTGGTAGCTGTGCTCAAATTGGTAAAAATGTACACTTAAGCGGTGGTGTTGGTATTGGTGGTGTTTTAGAACCCCTTCAAGCTGCTCCTGTAATTATTGAAGATGGTGCATTTATTGGTTCTCGTTGCATTGTTGTTGAAGGTGTGCACGTAGGTAAAGAGGCTGTTCTTGGTGCTAACGTTTGTTTGACTGCTTCTACAAAAATTATCGATGTTACCGGAGATGAGCCTGTTGAAATGAAAGGTTTTGTTCCTGCACGTTCAGTTGTAATTCCTGGAAGTTATACTAAAAAATTCGCTGCCGGTGAATTTCAGGTACCATGTGCCCTGATTATTGGTACACGTAAACCATCTACAGATTTAAAAACATCATTAAATAATGCACTTCGCGAATACGACGTTGCAGTTTAAATTTAAGATTACAATATATTAAAATCCAAATTCCAATTGATAAGATTGGAATTTGGATTTTTTTTGCTTCAATTTGTAGACTCTAAATAAGATTAAGCTTTCTATATGAAGATACTTGTAATTCAACAAAAAATGATTGGCGATGTTTTGATTAGCAGTATTATATGCAATAATTTGCGTGCTGCATATCCTGATGCTCAGATAGATTATTTGGTTTATGCTTCGACAACTCCGGTTTTAGAAGGCAACACAAGTATTGACAATATTATTTTGTTTGAAGAAAAGCATCGGAAAAGTAAAAAAGAGCTACTTAAGCTTGGAATTCAGATTCGAAAAGAAAAGTATGATTTATTGATTGACGCTTATTCAAAATTAGAAAGCTGGATTTTGGTACTATTAAGTAATGCCAAACAAAAAATCTCCTATAAAAAGCCAGGCAGAAACTTCCTTTATACTGATAATGTTCCGTTTGAAGCTCTTCCTAAAACTAATTTAGGTTTGGCAATAGAAAGACGTCTTTCTTTATTAGAACCTTTAGATTTAAAAATAAAAATTGATCCAGTTCCTAAATTGTTTGTTTCTGAAAAGGAAAATCAGGAAGCAATTGCTCTTTTTGAAAAGCATAATATTCAAAAGGACCGCAAAACAGTCATGATTAGTCTTTTAGGAAGCGAAAAATTAAAAACATATCCTTTAGAATTCATGTCTAAAGTGGTTGATTATATTGCGGATAACGCCAATGTAAATATTCTTTTTAATTATTTCCCAAAGCAGTTAGAAGATGCCCAAACGATTTTTAATGCGTGTAAACCTTCAACTCAGGAAAAAATATATTTTGATTTACTGGGCGATGATCTTCGTTCGTTTATTGCTATTATGAATCAATGTGATCTCATTATAGGAAATGATGGCGGTGCTATAAATATGGCAAAAGCACTGCAAAAACCATCATTTATTATTTTTTCTCCTTGGATAGAAAAAAGAATCTGGGCAACTTTTGAAGACGGAATTCATCATCTATCTGTACATTTAAAAGATTATCGCGCCGATTTATTTGATCAAAAGACTGAAAAAATGCTTAAAAATGAATCTTTGTCATTATATAAAGAATTTAAGCCTGAATATTTTACAGCTCAAATCGAATCGTTTTTAAATCAAAATTTAAGCAATTCGATCTAATGACTTTGTTTAAAAAACAAGCTTTAACAGCATTGGTTATTACTTATAATGAAGAGCACAATATAAAAGCTGTTCTTGATCATTTGGCTTTCGCTGATGAAATTATTGTATTGGATTCTTTTAGTTCAGATGCTACTTTTGAAATAGCTTCTTCTTTTAAAAATGTAAAAGTTGCTCAACGAATTTTTGATGACTTTGCTTCTCAACGTAACTATGCTTTAAGTTTAGCGACAAATTCATGGATACTTTTTATTGATGCTGATGAAAGACTTACAGCTGACCTTAAAAAGGAAATCAATACTATTATTAATGAGCAAAATAGTGCTTCAGCCTATTTTATGTATAGAACTTTTATGTTCCAAAATAAAAAATTGCGTTTTAGCGGCTGGCAAACAGATAAAATCATCCGTCTGTTTAAAAAAGAAGAGGCGTATTATAATTATGAAAAAATTGTACACGAAAAATTAATCGTAAACGGATCCATCGGAAAATTAAAGAACAAATTAATACATTATTCTTATTCCGGTTATGCTGATTATAAACAAAAAATGATTCTTTATGGGCAATTAAAAGCACAGGAAGAATTAGCCAAAAAAACGAAACCCCAATTTTTCCATTTTTACATACGACCAGTTTATCAATTTCTGAACCAATATATCATTCGCTTAGGAATTTTGGACGGAAAAAAAGGTCTTATTATTTGTTACTTAAATGCTTTGAGCGTTTCAGTACGTTTTCAGCAACTTAAAAAATTAAGATCAAAAACTACGATTTCCAAAACTTAAGCTTCTTTTTCAATCTTTTCTTTCTGGCAAATTCTTCCTGAAAATGAGTAGTGGCCTGCCACATCTTTTCAAAAATTTCAGCTTCAGTTTTTTCTTTATAGAACTTTGAATATTCGTTGCTCATTACAGCAATCATTTCTTTTTTAGGCGTTAGGCGGCTAAAGTTATTCATACGCTGCTCAAAACTCATATTTTCGTGAAAATTCATTCGGTTTAAATCGACCAAAAAGAAACTATAGATATTGTTTTCATTCTTCTTAATCAAGGTATTTCCGGGAGAATGATCTAAAAACTCTACTCCTTTTTCGTGAAGGTCGAAAGTGAATTTTGTAAACTGTCTTAAAATAAGATTGTTATCCGGATAAGCCGGAATTTCAACCAATTCTCTATAAGTCAATTCAGTTACCAAATGTTCGCTTGCATAATAACTGTCTTTTAAACCCACGATATTAAAATTTTCAAGAAATGCAATTGGCTGCGGAGTTCCAATTCCTTTTTCTAATAAAATCATGGCATATTCAAAAGAGCGTTTTGCTTTTGATTTTCTAAAATAACGATACGCTATTTTGTTTACTATATTCGGAATTTTAAACGATTTAATATTAATCTTTTTTCCGTCTAAATCAAATAATTTTATTTTATTGCGATCTCCATTCCCAAAAAGTTCGCCCGAAGAATTAAATTTTTTAATTGTATCCAGGATTAAAGGAGTATTATTTTCGAAAAGAGGATTTACTTTAAAATTCATTAGTAGCTTTTTATAAGGAACAAAAGTACATATACGATTTAACACTTCAAATTATTATTGTATTTTCGTAAAAAAAAGAAAAAAGAATGTCACAAAAGAAAAGTGTTTTTTTAGAAACTCATAATATAAATAACAGAGCTACTGGTTTAGGAACTTTTAACTATGAACTTATTAAAGGCTTGCAGCAGCTTTCTTTTGACAATCTCGAACTTCATCTTAATTCCGGCAAACCAGATTTGCTTAAAAATGAATTTGGAAATAAATTTGAATATCATAAATACAGATCATTTCATAGATACAAATATTTCAGGCCTATGGATAAATTTGATTTATGGCATTCGGTTAATCAAAATTCTAAATTAGAACCGCGAACAAGTACAAATTATCTCCTAACTATCCATGATGTAAATTTTGTTGAAGAAATATCATCGGATATGAATCATAAACGAAATCGCTTATTTCTCGATAAATTAGAAAGAGCAAATGCCATTACCTATATTTCTGAGTTTGCCAAAAAGCAGACACATCAATATTTTCAGGTTCCCAACATTCCTGAATACATAATTTATAACGGAAATCCAATTTCTACTTTGGTGGACACTTCAAATTTTGTAAGCACTGTTCCTGTAGACAAGCCTTTCTTTTACACTATTGGAGATTTTATCGAGAGAAAAAATTATGTTTCAATTATAAATATGATGAAAATAATTAAAGATTTTAATTTAATTATTTCGGGAAATAACACAAAAAAATACGGCGAAGTAATTCGAAAATTAATTAATGACAACGGCTTGCAAAATCAGGTTTTTTTAACTGGAAAAGTAAGTAATGAAGGCAAACAATACTATATGAAAAATTGTACTGCCTTTCTTTTTCCATCGATTCGAGAAGGTTTTGGCTTACCTCCTATTGAAGCTATGAGTTTTGGTACTCCTGTATTTTTATCAGACAAAACCTCACTACCTGAAATTGGTGGAAATATAGCAACTTATTGGACTAATTTTGATCCTGAGTACATGAAAACTGTTCTTTTTGACGGATTAGATCATTTCGAAAACAATAAAAAGGAAATAGAAACAAAATTGAAAAAAAGAGCTGCAAGTTTCGATTGGAAAATTGCAGCTGCAGAATATTTAGATGTTTACAAGGAAATTTTATTTTAGCTGTTAGCTTTAATCTTTTTCTTAGTAAGAAACTTAAACCATTGGCCAAAATTCTTTCTTATTAGAAAGAATTTTCCAATATGAATTTTATTAGATGATTTAAAATTATCGAGCAATTCCTTAAGAGAATTTCCTTTCATGAATTCTAATGATTTCCAATGCATAGGATCTAAGTAGAAAAAACCTTGAAATTGCTTATAATTAGAATTTGAAACAGAATCCCATTTTTGCATAAACTCAGTTTTATTTATTTCCTCATTATGACCCCAATTTTCAATTTTCTGAACTAAATCTTCTCGTGAACGAGATAAACAATCATGCAAGGCGACAGAATCCGTATAAATAGATCGGCATTTTGCGTGTCTTCCTATCTTATAATTCGGATAATTTGTAGCAATCATGAATTTATCTAATTTATCAACAAATAAAACTCCTTCATCTACATACTTATAGAGGTTAATTTTAAAACCACAAATCTGTACAATTTTATTCTCGGGATTTATTAATAGACTATTTTTTCGTTTCAAAAAAGAAACGAACTTACTAAAGTCATAAAAATATTCATCAGAATCCAGTTGAATTAACCAGTTTCCTATTCCCATTTTATAAGCCAGCATTTTACGTTCACGAATTTCACATTCCATAGCAGTAAGTCCTGATATATAGAATTCATCTTCAAATATCACTATCTTCTTTTGCGTATCGAAATCTTCAATCCACTTAAAAAATTCATCTTTAATTTCAATATTCTGTCCTTTCCATGTCTTCCTATTACTATCAATAGCTAAAAAAACATTATCTGCCTCACTATAGATCGTTGGAATCGAGTTTTTCAGTAACTCATAATCATATGATACTAAATACCCTACCTGTATCTTTCCTGCCATTAACTTCAATATAAAATTCGTTGCAATTTAGTATTTAATTTCTACTTTTGTTAAAAATTAATTAGAATATATATAATAGATATGTTTTTCTTGAAATGGTTGCGCAATATTTTTTTTTTAAAGCTTTTTTTTTAAAACAAACTCAAAATTACCCAAATACAATGAAAAATCATACAACAAAATTCAATAATTTTCTTTCAATGATTAGCATTACTAAATAAATTAACATTATGAAAATTTGTTTAATCAGTTTTGACTATTTCTCTTTTGATCAAAACATTATACTAGAATTAAAGCGAAGAAACATAGACGCACATCATATTGATATATCGAAATACAAGTATGATTATCCTTCTGTTTTTTCTAAAGTAACCAATTTTATCAATAAAATTTTATTTAAAAAAAATATAAAAAAAACTGAATTAGAAAATAATATTATTAAACGCCTTGAAGAATTAGGTCATCAGGATATCATATTGATAATTCGCCCAGATCGCATAACCAAACAAACTCATTCTAAAATAAAAAAATATACAGACAAATACATAAGCTATATTTATGATAGCTGCGCAAGATTTCCAATAGATCATTTATTAAAAGAAGACATTTTTGATACTATCTATTCTTTTGACATAAAAGATTGTAAAACATTCGGTTTTAATTTTATTACTAATTATATTTATTTAGAAAAGAAAGAAATTCAGCCACTTTCGCAAACAAATAATACTGTTTTTATTATTTTATCAATAGATGAACGGTTAGATTTTTTAAACAAAATTGCTAATCACCTATCTAAAATCGGAATTCAATATAAATTTATTATTACAGGAAAGAAAAAAATAAAGAACATAAACAGTAATATCATTTATACTAAGTATCCTATTTTTATTGATGAATTAAAGGGTGAATTAGAAAACTCAAACTTCTACCTGGATTTAATCAGGCATGGGCATAATGGTCTAAGCTTTAGAATATTTGAAGCTTTAGCTATGCAAAAGAAAATAATCACTACCAACAAATCAATTAGTAGCTATGATTTTTACAATCCAAATAATATTTTCATACTTGATGAAGATAAACCTATAAATATAAATCCTGGTTTTTTCACAACACCGTACGAACCTTTAAGTGATGAAATGTATCACAAATACACGATTCAGAATTGGGTAAAAACAGTTTTTAAGCTTGAATAAATTATTTAATGAGGCTTAATATTTTCTGTTGGATTGTGTAATTTGAAAAAGGTTCAATTACCTTTTTTGACTCAGAACTGATTTTTTGCCAAACTTCTTTATTTTGGTATAATGAAAGAGTATTGTCCACAATTTCCTGACTTGTGTTTCCAACCATGATGGTTCTGTTTTCCTGAAAATCAAAACCTTCGGCTCCAATATTTGTTGTAACTAACGGAAGTCCAAATTCTAAACTCTGTCCAATTTTACCTTTAATTCCAGCACCGTAACGAATCGGCGCTACAAAAATTCTTGAGTTTAAAAAATAAGGAGCAACATCTTCAGCATACCCTATCACTCTGAATTTTTCAGAATTCAATTTTTCTATTGCTTCCGGAGGATTGCTTCCTATAATAGAAATTGATATTCCCGGATTTGATTTCCACATCAAAGGCATGATTTCTTCTGCCAGATAATTTACAGCGTCTACATTTGGTTTATGATCAAAACCTCCAATAAACAATAAATCTTTACGATTTTCAAAAGAAACCGGATTTTCATTTTCTATAAATTGGTGAATATTTCCAATGCTGATTATTTTATCATCTTCATTGTAGAATTCCTTTATACTTTCTTTTTCAACATCAGAAATTACAATAATTTTATCTGCTTTTTTACAATTATTAAGTTCTAATTTTAGGTATTTATCAGCTTTTTTCAAAATATCAATATCTCCCATCAGCTCAGATTCTCTCTTAAATCTCAAGTAATGAAAATCAACCATATCAAAAAATACTTTTGCCGCAGGTTTAAATTTTCTAACGATTGGATAATATTTTGCGAAAATTTCTGGTCTGTGCAGCCATACAAAATCTGCAAAAGGAAGAACCTGTTTTATGAAATCATTTTTAGCAATTAATTTTCCGTTTTTATCCACACCCGGCTCATAGACTACAGCGCCTAAATCTTTAAAATACTGTACATAATCTGTTGTAAAACGATATTCTTTAAAATCTGCCATTAAAAAAACACCAACATTATTTTTAATAAGCAATTTTATAATTTCTGTTAATCTTCTGGAACCTGAATCTTTGTTATATTCCGGAACTTTAGTATCTATTATAACAACGTTTATTTCATATTTTAAATTACCGGTAAAATCAACTTCTTTTTTTTGTTTTTTCAGTTTTTTAGCCAATGATTTTAACCTAAAATATAATTTAATTGATTTGAACATTTGAAATGGATTGTGTTTTATTATTTTAATTTACTTTGAAAATATCATCAAGTACGTTATATGTTTTTTTTATGTCAAAACTATCTTCAAAAAACTTTTTCGCTTCTAAATGATTTTGTTTATAAAATTCAGCATCATTTAAAAGTTTATTAATATAATCTGAAAACAAGGAAGGATCATTTGTTGTCAAACATCCGTTATTGGTTTTATTTAATAAACCATCAACACCTCTTTCTGTACAAACAACCGGTATTCCGTGTGATAATGATTCTATTACTTTTATTTTGACTCCGGTACCGGATAACATAGGACAAATTGTGATTTTAGATTTTTTATAAACCTCGTCTAAGTCTTTTACAAATAGTAAATTTTCGACATTCTCAAACTTTGGAATATGATTGCCTATTTTTCCAACTACCGTAATTTTAATATCTGATGGCAGCAAAGGATATACTTCTTTAAAAAACCAATCTGCTGATTTTATATTATGAAAATTCTCGCTGGCAACATATACTATATCAATTGTTTTTTCCGTTTTTGATGAAGTTTCAATATTGTTGGACAAACCATGCGTAACTAAAGTTACAGGGCTTTTAACAAACTGAGAAAAAAGATATTTCTCTTCATTGGATATTACCCAGACATCATCAAATTTTTGCATCAAATTGATTTCCTTTTTAAAATACCTGCCCAAAGCAAACTTATTATGATCCTGAAATTGAGAAGTTAAAAAATCATGCGTATCTACAATCCATTTTGTTTTACTTTCTTTGGCTACAGTGTCTAAAAGTGGAGACCAGTAAACGTATGACATTATTATGATATCATATTTATTGTCTTTCAATATTTTTGAAAATTGCTCTTTGTACCCAAATTTTGTTCGGTCAAAATCCTTAAGCTTGCTATTGAACTTTTTTGGAAAAGAATAATTCAGATAATATTTCATAATATTACTGCTTTTCTTTTCTTTCTTTAAAAGATAACCATTTTTGATTAAGTCGTCGTTTTTTAATTCATTAATAGTATCTTGACTAAACTCTTTAGATTCTTCTCCGACAAAATCGATATGAATATTGCTATTTTTAAAATAATGAAGCAGGGATAAAGCTCTCGAATTATTTCCCTGACTAAAAGATAATGGATTTTCTGGATAGAAATATAAAATACGCATTCTAATCGTTTTAATTTTTAAAATATCTTAATTGGTCAAAATTTGATTTATCACATCTATCCATTTATCAGATACATTATTTTCATTGAATTTTTTCATCATTTGATGGGCATTGGCTCCAAATTGTTTTCTCAAATCTTTGTTAACGATTAAGTTTTCTAAAGATTCCTGTAACTCACTTTCATTATTTACCAAAAATCCATTAACATTGTTTTCAATAAGTTCATTCACGCCCGAACAAGTTTGAAAACCGATACCAGGTAAACCAACAGACATAGCCTCAGTCAAAGCTAAAGGAAAGCCTTCATATTTACTTGGAAAAATAAACACATCGGATTCTTTCATTTTAGCAATCGGATTTTTTGTAAAACCATTAAAAAACACTCTGTCTTCAAGTTTTAATTGTTTTACCTGATTTTGCAATGCTTCCAAATCATCACCAATTCCCCAAAAATGCAAATCCCATGCTGGAAATTTAGCTGCTATTTTAGAAAAAACATTAATAGCAATATCCTGCTGTTTGCAACTTGTAACCAGAGAAGCAACATTTAAAATCTTAAATCTTTCTTTTTCTTTATAATGATTAACAATTTCTAAATCATCAATCTGAAATACAGGATTTGGAATAGTAAAAGATTTTTCTTTGAAAGTATCAGGCAAATACTTTTTATAACTATCGAATAAAACTTGTATTGCAGTTAAGTGTTTATAAGAATCCCTTAGGAGTTCCATATTCATTTTAGAACGATGCCATAAGATATCTGAATAATCATAATCTGGACGGCCGTTTACCGAGTTAATTATTGGAATATTATATTCATTCTCAAATGTAATCTCTAACAACGAGTTAATTGTCATCGTTATTATTAAATCCGGAGTAGATTTTACAATATAATTTTTCCATGCCTGAGAACGCTGGTATAGATTAAATTTGTTAAATCCATCAATACCGTTCATCTTCTTTAAAAACTTCTTATTATAGGCTTTATAATTTTTTTTTTGGATTTTATAATAGATCCAAAAAAAAGGATTTCTGCCTTTATAATTGTATAATTCTAATAGCTTTTTTTGAGGAACATTTTTATCAAAAATATTAGTAATTTTTACCTTTTCATTCAATTCAAACATAGGCTTTCCGCCACTTTCCTGGTTAGTCGCAATTTCTACCTCAAAATTGTTTTCACTTAAAATATTAGATAAAAAACAGCCTATTTTTTCTGTTCCGCCTGTGCCATTTAAGAATCCTGAGTGCTGAACTATAACTATTTTCATCTATGAATACTTAACCTTAATTCTTTACGTACTTTTTTTCTAATTTTTGAAATTGGCATAAATTTGATTAAAAACAGCTTTATCTTATTTTTGATTTTTAATTTTTTATAATAATTGTCAAATTCCAAATAATTCTTAGCCGCTATAAAAAATAAAAAATACTTGCTCAATTTCTTCTTATCCTCATCTTTCAAAAAAGGCAATACATTTTTTTGCATAAACCCTTTTATCAATTCGTGCAAATGTGTTTTTTGATTTTCATTTAATGCCATAGATAGATACCTCAATTGAAGAGGTTCATGTTCCATAAAAAGTGCCAAATGCAGCGCATGAGATTCAAACAAATTATATTTTTTATAGAAATCTTCGAGAATTTTAAACCAACTCGGAATTTGGGCTAATACTTTCTCTACATTATCATTATTTTTTTTGTGATTTTGTTCCTCATGATGTCTGTAATTATATACCCCGGCAGGATTAGCCCCTATATTTTTTGTTAAAGCCAATAGCTGGTTCGAGAACAATCCATCCTCGCAAGGCTGAATATTTTCAGGAAATCTAATATCAGAATGTTGTTTCAAAAAATCATGTCTTAAAAATTGCCCCCACGTAGGCAATGCAAAAGCATTTGGTAAACGCTGACAGCAATATTCTCCCACAACAACAATGTCAAAATCTTCCTTTTTAGCAAGATTATAAGAACTATTTAGAAAATTTGAATCAATGGTATCATCAGAATCCATAAAAAAAACATATTCTCCATTTGCCAGCTTTAAACCATTGTTTCTTGCAATTGAAACTCCCGAATTGTTTTGATTTACAAATTTTATTCTGGAATCTTTTTGCAAATATTGTTCACAAATTAGTAATGAACTGTCTGTTGATCCATCATTTACTAAAATAATTTCAATATTTTTTAAAATCTGATTTAAAATACTTTCTATAGTTTCAGAAATATATTTCTCTGCATTATAAATTGGGACAATAACTGAAACTAAAATATCTGAGTTAGTAATTTTCATTTAAACTGTAATTAGACTCCAAATATAAGTAAAAGCAATTAATTCTTTTTGAATCGACAAATCTAAGCCGAATTAAAAATCTTAAACTTAAATTAAATACTTTTGCAACTTAATTCAAATGAGTTTTTAGATTTAAATTAGACAAATGAACGAAGAAATAATAAACGCCTACGAAGTCATTAAAGAAGGTGGAATCATACTTTACCCAACCGATACAGTGTGGGGAATTGGCTGTGATGCCACAAATCCTGAAGCTGTCGCCAAAATATACAAATTAAAACAGCGTGCCGAAACACAAAGTATGATTGTATTAATGAATGGCGAAAAAATGATGTACAATGTATTCAAAAACATTCCGGAAGTGGCCTGGCAAATTTTGGATGTATCTGAAAAACCAACTACTTTAATCCTGGACGAACCCAGAAATGTAGCCAAAAATATAATTGCAGCCGATAATTCACTAGGAATTCGTATTGTAAAAGAACCTTTTTGCTTTAAATTATTAGAAAGAATGAAAAAACCTTTGGTTTCGACTTCGGCTAATATTTCAGGACAACCCACTCCTATTGCTTTCAAAGATATTAATCCTGAAATCATCAAAGGAGTAGATTATGTAGTAAAACTAAATCAGGATAAAGTTGCCGGAAAACCTTCCACAATAATCAAACTCACGAATGATGCACAGGTAAAAGTGATACGTAAATAATTTTAGATTGCAGATTTTAGATTATTTAAAATCTGCAAAACCTCTTTTCTTAAACACCTTTAAGACATTCAATCAGCCAATCGATATCTTCTTTGGTATTATAATGACTAAATGAAATTCGGAGATTGGGTAATTTTAAATCCGTCTCCGAAAGCATTTCTTTTAAAACGTGAGAAGGTTTTATACTTCCGGACTGGCACGCACTTCCTCTCGAAACCGCAATTCCTTTCATGTCTAAACTAAACAAAAGCATCGAAGTTTTATCTGCAGAAAAAGGCAGAATGATATTGATAATATTATAAAAATCATCTTTTTTACCATTTATTCTAAAACCCGGAAAATGAATTTCCAACTGATTAATCAGGTACATTTTCAGATCTGTAATATATTTTCTTTCCTGATCCAAATTCTCATACGAAAGAGACAATGCTTTTGCCATACCCGCAATTTGATGTACAGCTTCGGTTCCTGCGCGAAGTCCTTTTTCCTGTTCTCCGCCAAAAATAAGCGGCTGCAAACCTGAATTTTTCCGAACAAAAGCAAAACCAATTCCTTTTGGTCCATGAAATTTATGTGCACTTGCAATAATAAAATCGACTGGCGTTTTTTGCAAATCAATCTCGGTTTTACCGATAGATTGCACGGTATCTGAGTGAAATAATGTATTGTATTGTTTGCAAATAACACCAACTCTGTCCAAGTCTAAAATAGCGCCTGTTTCGTTGTTTACATGCATTAGACTTACAATAGTCTTTTTCTCTTCTGCCAATAAATTAGACAAATGAGTAAGATCTATACTTCCGTCAGGGTTTATTTTTACGTAATCAACCTGAACATTATATTCAGCTTCTAATACTAAAACAGTATGCAAAACGGCATGATGCTCAATTTTTGTAGTAATGATACGCTCGATTTTAAGATCTTCTACGGCTGAACGCAGTATCCAGTTATCAGCCTCAGTTCCGCCCGAAGTAAAAATAATTTCTTGTGCAGAACAGTTTAAATGTTTGGCAATACTTTTTCTGGAAAGCTCCAGAATAGTCTTTCCGTTTCTTCCAAAACTATGTGTAGAAGACGGATTACCAAAATCTTCAGTCATTACTTTGGTCATTTCCTGAATCACTTCAGGACGCATAGCGGTTGTAGAGGCGTTATCGAGGTATACTTTTTTCATTACCGCAAAGTTATGAAATATCAATTGTCTAATCTTAAATATCATTTGCCAAATTTTTCACTATTTTTGACGTCAAATAAAATTACGATGAAAAAATATGCAAGCCTTCTATTGTTCGCCCTAATACTAAACGGTTGTGATGATGGTGATTTAACAGTAGATACTATTGATTTTAGCGACGAGAGTATTACTTCTCAAACCTGCAACCCATTAACCAACACACTAATATACAGACTTAAACCCCAGGAATCTTTATTACTGCAATTGCCTGAGAATAAAATTATAAATGATCCGTCTGTTTACTCTTACGACATCGATAATAGTACATATCGTGTGGTATACAGAGCTTATGATGGTACTGTTGCCACTCCTAATATATGCGGTGCAATACCGCCAAAAACGCCAAACATTACCGAAGAATGGCTTGGAACAGCAGGAAAAATAGAAATTACTACCACTCAAAACACAGACTTAACTGCAACTGATGGAAGTACCAAAATTACGGGCTACAATCATACTATTGTTTTTAGAAATATCACCTTTGCTAAACCTACCGGAGACCAGGTCGAAGCTGAATATGTTTTTGGAAATTTCGCTACTACGTATACTTCACCAAGTACTACTTTTATCAATCCTGTACAGCAATGTACAAATACTTCAAAACAGGTTTACAATTTCAATGCATCATCTGCATTAACAATTGATAATATTGATCCGGCATTGATTGTTAATGAAAAAACAACAACACCAAGAAGAGGTCTTATAAATGCTAACGGTACAACGAACAAAGTTTTATTACGCAGTTATATTAATGGAACGCTAACTCAATCGTACTTTTGTAATACCACAATACCATCAACTCCTACGGTAAGCGAAACATGGATTGCTCAGGATGGAATTGCAGAAACAAGCGGAATTATAGAAGTCACTACAACAAATGTAGGAAACGTTTTCACACATACTATTGTTCTTAAAAACGTAACTTTACAAAAAGATCACAGTACTTTTAAACTGCCTGCAAACTATACTTATGGTAACTTAGAAGTGGTGGTTCCATAACTAAAACCCTATTTTTATTCCTACAAAAAAAACATCCGTTTTTTAGTCTAATTCCACATGGAAATCAGACTAAAAAACGGATGTTTTTTTATACTCTAAAACCAATAAAATTAAGCCTAAAAAAGACTCTTATTTATTGTTTTGCCTAAAATAAACTTCGGTAGCACCTAAGCCATATTTTTGATAATTGGCATCCTGAAAATCTATTCCGTCGTAACGGCCCAGTAAAAA
>Ga0247740_1000178_pt1 | contig 34241 bp, 32 predicted proteins | sample UWRJL148409B2_FD_180942 | JGI IMG/M metagenome (GOLD analysis project Ga0247740, IMG submission 180942) | Plant litter microbial communities from Arlington Agricultural Research Station in Wisconsin, United States - UWRJ-L148-409B-2 | ecosystem: Environmental > Terrestrial > Plant litter >...
TGCACTACTACTTCGTCGACGACCGGGAGTTCGACCGCAAGATCGCCGCGGGGGAGCTGCTCGAATGGGCGGTGGTGCACAACTCGTACCGCTACGGCACGCCGAGACCCCCGATCGACGAGGCTCTCGCGGCCGGCCATCGGGTCATGCTGGAGATCGACTTGCAGGGTGCGCGCCAGGTTCGCGAAGTCATGCCCGAGGCGCTGCTGGTCTTCCTGCTGCCTCCGACCTGGGACGAACTGGTCCGCCGGCTCATCGGCCGTGGCACCGAGCAGCCCGAGGAACAGCAGCGCAGATTGGACACGGCGAAGGTCGAATTGGCCGCCCAGGACGAGTTCGACGCGAAGGTTGTGAACCGAGAAGTCGGCCAAGCGGCCCGCGAGGTCGTAGAATTGATGGATGCGCCCGCTGGCGCCCCCACTTCCCGCTAAGGAGCACACCATGGTTGACCGTCACTCAGGCATCATCGACCCGCCCATCGACGAGCTGCTCTCGAAGGTCGACTCGAAGTACCAGCTGGTCATCTTCGCGTCCAAGCGCGCCCGCCAGATCAACGACTACTACGCCGACCTCCACGAGGGAAGCCTGTTCGACAACGTCGGACCCCTCGTCGACTCGACGATTGACGACAAGCCCCTCTCGGTCGCGCTCCACGAGATCAACGAGGACAAGCTCGAGCTCAAGCGCCTGAGCAACGAGTAGTCCTTCCCGCTGGTTGAGCCTGTCGAAACCCCGCGGGTGAGCGCTGCACTGAACGTCGTCGTCGGCATCACCGGCGGCATCGCGGCGTACAAGGCGGTCAACGTCGTGCGCGCGCTCGTCCTCGCGGGCCACGATGTGCACGTGGTGGCAACGGAGAACGCGCTGCGATTCGTGGGTAGACCGACGCTCGAGGCGATCAGCCGCAACCTCGTGCACTCCGACCTCTACGAGGGCGTCGCCGAGGTGCGCCACGTGGCGATCGGCCAGGCCGCCGATCTCATCGTCGTGGCCCCGGCCACGGCGAACACCATCGCGAAGCTCGCCGGCGGTTTCGCCGACGATCTCCTCGGTAACACCATCCTCGCGAGCACCGCACCGGTCGTGATCGCGCCGGCGATGCACACGGAGATGTGGCAGAACCCGGCGACCGTCCACAACATCGAGGTGCTCCGCTCCCGTGGAGTGACCGTCGTGGGTCCCGCCGTCGGCCAGCTCACGGGCAAGGATGCCGGCCCGGGCCGGATGAGCGAGCCCGACGACATCGTCGCCGCGGCGCTGGCCGTACTCACGCCGCGTGATCTCGAGGGCAAGCGCATCCTCGTGACCGCCGGAGGCACCCGCGAACCTCTCGACCCGGTGCGCTTCATCGGCAACCGTTCGAGCGGCCGACAGGGCATCGCCCTCGCCCTCGCGGCGGCTGCCCGGGGTGCCGATGTCACCCTGATCGCGGCCAATCTCGAGGTGGCCGTGCCTCACGGGATCACCGTGCAGCGCGTCGGTTCCACCCTGGAACTCGCCGAGGCCACCACGGATGCCGCGGCTCAAGCCGACGTGATCATCATGGCTGCCGCGGTCGCGGACTACCGCCCCGAGGTCGTCGCTGAGAGCAAGATCAAGAAGGAGCAGCAGGGCGACGTTCTCGACCTGCGGCTCGTCAAGAACCCCGACATCCTCAAGGGGCTCGGGTCCACCCGACGGGCTGGCCAGGTGATCATAGGTTTCGCCGCGGAGACCGAGCGGGACGACGCGGCGCTCCTCGCCCTCGGCCGCGCGAAGATCGCCCGCAAGGGCTCCGACTACCTCGTCGTCAACAGGGTCGGGTGGACCGAGGGTTTCGCCACGGAGAGCAACACCATCCTCGTGATCGACAGTGGCGGGGATACAGTGGTCGAGGCCTCCGGCACCAAGTTGTCGGTCGCCGATCGTATTCTCGACCTTCTCGTTCAGTAACCCTCTGGAGCCCTTGTTTTGAGCACAGCGCTGCGCCTCTTCACTTCCGAGTCCGTGACCGAGGGTCACCCCGACAAGATCTGCGACCAGATCAGCGACAGCATTCTGGATGCCCTGCTCGCGGTCGACCCGAAGAGCCGCGTCGCCGTGGAGACACTCGTGACCACTGGTCTCGTGCACGTCGCGGGCGAGGTCACCACCTCCGGTTACGTAGACATCCCCACGATCGTGCGCGAGCTGATCACCGGGATCGGCTACAACTCGTCGCTCGTCGGCTTCGACGGCGCCTCGTGCGGTGTCGAGGTCTCGATCGGCGCGCAGTCACCCGACATCGCGCAGGGCGTGGACACCGCCCTCGAGGCGCGCTCCGGTGGCGAGGTCGAAGACCTCGACCTGCAGGGCGCTGGTGACCAGGGCATCATGTTCGGATTCGCGACCATCGAGACCCCCCAACTCATGCCGCTCCCGATCTGGCTGGCGCACCGTCTCGCGGAGCGTCTCGCCGAGGTTCGCAAGACGGGCCAGCTCGACTACCTCCGGCCGGACGGCAAGACCCAGGTGACGATCGGCTACGAGGGCTATGTGCCGCGCACAGTCGACACCGTTGTGCTCTCGACCCAGCACTCGCCCGAGGTCAACAACACCACCCTGTTCGCCGAGGTGGAAGAACTCGTCATCCGCCCGGTGCTCGATGCGGCGGGTCTCGACAGCTCGAACGCCACGATCCTCATCAACCCGACGGGCCGATTCGAGATCGGCGGTCCGCAGGGTGACGCCGGGCTCACCGGGCGCAAGATCATCGTCGACACCTACGGCGGGGCCTCCCGCCACGGTGGTGGCGCGTTCAGCGGCAAGGATCCGTCGAAGGTCGACCGCTCGGCGGCCTACGCGATGCGCTGGGTTGCGAAGAACGCGGTAGCAGCCGGCTTCGCGGACCGCCTCGAGGTGCAGATCGCCTACGCGATCGGCAAGGCCGCGCCGGTGGGGCTCTACGTGGAGACCTTCGGCACGGCCCATGTGGAGGAGTCCGCCATCATCGGGGCCATCCGGGACGTGTTCGACCTGCGGCCCGCGGCGATCATCAGGGACCTCGAGCTGCTCCGTCCCATCTACGCGGCGACGGCGACCTACGGCCACTTCGGTCGCGAGCTTCCCGACTTCACGTGGGAGCGCACCGACCGCGTCGCCGCGCTGCGCTCGGCCATCGGACTGTAGTGCTTTGCCCGCGGCGCTAGGGATGGCCGCCGAGCTCGTCGCCCGCGTCCTGGTCGACTCGCCCCTGCCGCAGCTCGACCGGCTGTTCGACTACGGCATCCCTGCAGCGCTCGCCACGTCGGCGGTGCCGGGGGTCCGAGTCAAGGTGCCGTTGCGCTCGGCCGGGCGCGTCGCGGAGGGCTACCTCATCGAGGTCACCGAGCGCGGCGACTACGCGGGCGTCTTGAGCGAGCTCGACTCCGTCGTCTCGTCCGTGCCCGTGCTCACCCCCGAGGTGTGGGCACTGGCGCGCCGCGCGGCGGACCGCGCAGCGGGGTCGGCGAGCGACATCGTTCGTCTGGCTGTGCCGAACCGGCAGGTCCGGGTGGAGAAGGCGTACCTCGCTGACGACTCAAACGAGCCGTTCCCCGTGGTCACCACCGTGCCCATCGAGTCGTACGGGCCGCGGGTGATCGAGTCCGCGGTGGCCATCAACGAGCGGCTGGCGATCGATGCGGTGCCGGGCGTCCGCGACGTCGGCAACGGCACGTGGGTGGGTGCATGGGCCGTCGCCATGGCCGGAGCTGCGGCATCCGTGCTCGCGGAGGGTCGCAGCGCGATACTCGCCGTTCCCGACTACCGCGACCAGGAGCAGCTCGAGGCTGCGCTCCGCGCCGTGCTGCCCGAGCAGAGCATCGTGCGGCTCGATGCCAAGCAGTCCAATCCCGACCGGTACCGCGGGTTCCTGCGCTGCCTGTCAGACCGACCGTTGGCGATCGTCGGCAACCGGTCGGTCGTCTACGCGCCGGCGGCCAACCTCGGTCTGATCGCGGTGTGGGACGACGGCGACCCGCTGCACAGCGAGCCGCTGAGCCCCTACGTGCACACCCGCGATGCGGCGCTCCTCCGGCAGGAGCTGCAAGGCTGCGCCCTCGCTTTCTTCGGCAATTCCCGCAGCACCGAGGTGGAGCGGCTCGTCGAGCTGGGCTGGTTGCGATCGGTGTCGCCCGTCCCGCTGGTACTGCCGAAGGTGATTCCGACGGCCCAGCAGGCCACCACCGATCGGCTGGCCGCGCAAGCGCGCATCCCATCGTCGGCCTGGAAGGCCGCTCGTACCGCGCTCGAGCAGGGCCCCGTGCTCGTGCAGGTCGCGCGGCCGGGGTACGCGCCCCGACTCGCGTGCGCCGACTGCGGCCAGACCGCGCGCTGCACCCGGTGCGAGGGTCCGCTCCTCCAGAAGTCCGCCAGGTCAGTTCCCGCGTGTGCCTGGTGCGGCGCCCTCGCCGTCCAGTGGAAGTGTGCGAACTGCGACGGCGAGAAGCTGCGGCTCGTCGGCAACGGCGCGACCCGCACCGCGGAGGACCTCGGCCGCGCCTTCCCGGGGGTGCGCGTGATCATCGCCGACGGCGAGCGCCAAGTCCTCACCGTCGGCGCGGAACCGGCGCTCGTCATCGCGACCCGTGGAGCGGAGCCGATCGCGGCTGGCGGCTATCGGGCCGTACTCCTGCTCGACGGGGAGCGCATGGTGGCCCGCGAGAGCCTCAGGGTCGGGGAGGACTGCCTCCGCTGGTGGTCGAACGCGGTCGCCCTCGCGGCGGGCGGCGCACCGACCGTGCTCGTCGGCGTGGGTGGCGCCTTGGCGACGGCCCTGGTCACGTGGCGGCACTCTGACTACGCGCGCGCCGAGCTCGCCGATCGCCGACGGCTTCGCTTCCCGCCCGCGGTGCGGGTCGCGACGGTGACCGGAACGGTGGAGGCCGTTGAGAAGGTCGTCGGCGAGGTCGCCCGGGAGGACGACGTGGACGGCGCCGACATCCTCGGGCCGGTCGATGTGGCGCCCGGGGTGGTGCGCACGATCGTCCGGTTCGAGTACGGCAACGGCGCGGCGGTCGCCGGCACTCTGAGAGCCCAGCTGGTGAAGGCCGCAACCAGTCGCAGGCGCCCGCCCGGTGCACCCCGCGGACCGTCGGCGCCGAATCTGAGGATCCGACTCGACGACGTCGAACCCTTCCTGGAGAGCTGAGTCGCGCACCCCTGAGAGAATGGTCGGGATGTCCTCCTCCCTACGCCTCGTCTTCGCCGGCAGTCCCGCGGCAGCCGTACCCAGCCTTGTCAGCCTCGCCGAGTCCCGCCACGAGATCGTGGGCGCCGTGACCCGCGAGGACTCGCCGCAGGGGCGGCGCGGAGTTCTGACGCCGACACCCGTCACTACCGTGGCCGAGAGCCGGGGCATCCCCGTCATCAAGGCGAACCGCCTCGCGGGGGAGGCGACCGAGGCCGTGCAGGCACTCGCGCCCGACCTGGGCGTGATCGTCGCGTACGGCGGACTCGTGCGGGAGCCGCTGCTCTCGACCCCGCGACTCGGGTGGATCAACCTGCACTTCTCGCTGCTCCCGCGCTGGCGCGGCGCAGCACCGGTACAGCGCGCGATCATCGCGGGGGATGAGATCACCGGCGCCACGGTGTTCCAGCTCGTGCCCGAGCTCGACGCCGGTGACGTCTTCGGCCGGATGACCGAACCGATCGGCGCCCACCAGACGGCCGGGCGGCTCCTGGAGTCCCTCGCTGTTTCGGGCGCCGAGCTGCTATTGCGCGTGGTGGATGCGCTCGCGGACGGCACCGCCCGGGCGGAGGCCCAGGTGGGCGACGTGACCCTCGCACCGAAGCTCACACTGGACGACGGCCGCATCGATTGGACGCTGCCGGCGCAGGCCGTCCACGATCTGATCCGGGGCGTCACCCCAGAGCCCGGCGCGTTCACCACCGTCGACGACGCGCGACTGAAGGTGCTCGAGGCCTCCGTCGCGCGCGACGTCCCCCGGATCGCGCCCGGCGCGTTCGCCTTCGAGGGCAAGAAGGTCCTGGTGGGGACGGGCACGGATCCGATCGAGCTCGTCACGGTGCATCCCGCGGGCCGAAAGGCCATGGATGCCGCCTCGTGGTGGCGCGGAAGGACGGTGCAGGCATGACCCCGCAGCCCGCGCGTCGCATCGCGCTCGACGTGATCATGGCGGTGCGCGACTCCGACGCCTACGCGAACCTGCTCCTGCCGGTGAGGCTCGGGCGCGCCAAGCTGTCCGAGGCCGACGCGGGCCTCGCGACCGAGCTCACCTACGGCACCCTGCGCATGCAGGGCTACTACGACCGCATCATCGCCATGGCCGCCGGTCGGAGCGTCGACAAGATCGACCCCCCGATCCTCGACGTCCTGCGCCTCGCCTGCCACCAGCTGCTCTCCATGCGGGTCGCCCAGCACGCGGCAGTCGACGAGTCGGTCGAACTGGCGAAGACCGTCGGGTCGAACTCGGCGGTCGGCTTCGTCAACGGCGTGCTGCGCACGATCACCCGCACCGACGCCGACACCTGGCGCAGTCGAGTGCTTGCTCAGGCCACCTCGGGGGAGGAGTCGCTCGCACTCGAGTACTCGCACCCGCTGTGGGTCACACGTGCCTTCCGCCAAGTGCTCGTCGCCGAGGGTCGGGAGGCCGAGCTCGAGGCGCTGCTCGCGGCGGACAACGTGGCTCCGAGGGTGTCGATCGCAGCACTGCCCGGCGAGTCCACCACGGGCGAGCTGGATGCCCACCCGGCCGAGTTCTCGCCGGTGGGCGCAATACTCGACGGCGGCGATCCGCTGAAGCTCTCCGCGATCCGCGAGGGACGCGCACGCGTTCAGGACGAGGGGTCGCAGCTCGCGGCGCTCACCCTCAGCCGGGCGCGCCCCATCCGTCCTGGGGAGCAGTGGCTCGACCTGTGCGCCGGCCCCGGCGGCAAGGCGGCGCTGCTCGCGGCCGAGGCTCTCGAGGGTGGTGCGATCCTCACCGCGAACGAACTCGTGCCGGCGCGCGCCGAGTTGGTGCGCAAGGCACTCGCGGTCTTCGAGGTCCCGCCGGAGGTCTGGGAGCTCGACGGCACGACCGTCGGCCAGGCCTATCCGGGCGCGTTCGACCGCATCCTGCTCGACGCCCCGTGCACGGGCCTTGGAGCGCTCCGGCGCCGCCCCGAGGCGCGCTGGCGCAAGCAGCCCAGCGACGTGGCGGGTCTCGGCACCCTGCAGGCGAAACTGCTCGCCTCGGCCCTCGCGGCCCTCAAGCCCGGGGGCGTCCTCGCCTACGTCACCTGCTCGCCGCACGCGGCCGAGACCAAGTCGATCGTCGCCTCCGTGCTGCGCAAGACCGAGGGTGCCGAGCGCGTCGACACCCCGGCGGTGCTCCAGTCCATCGTCAACGAGCCGCTCGACCTTCCGGAGGCGAGCCACGTGCAGCTGTGGCCGCACCGCCATGGCACCGACGCGATGTTCATCCAGCTGATCTCCAAGGAGTAGTCATGCCCGTACGCATCAACCCGAGCATCCTCGCCGCGGACTTCGTCAATCTCGAGCGCGACATCGCGACCATCGCGACCGCCGACCTCGTGCATGTCGACGTGATGGACAACCACTTCGTGCCCAACCTCACCTTCGGCCCGCAGATGGTCGGACGAATCCAGGACGTGTCGCCGATCCCTCTCGACGTGCACCTGATGATCGACGACCCCGACCGCTGGGCCCCGGGCTATGCGGAACTGGGTGCGTACTCGGTCACGTTCCACGCCGAAGCGGCGAAGGATGCCGTGGCTCTCGCCCGCCGACTGCGCGAGATCGGCGCCCGCGCCGGCATCGCCCTCAAGCCCGGCACCGACGTGCAGCCGTACCTCGAGCTGCTGCCCGAGTTCGACCAGCTGCTCGTCATGACGGTGGAGCCGGGGTTCGGCGGCCAGAGCTTCATCGAGTCGGTCATGCCCAAGCTCGAGCTGCTCCGCGCTGAGGTGAAGCGCACCGGGCTCGACGTGTGGCTTCAGGTGGACGGCGGCGTCGACGCCGACACGATCGGCATCGCTGCGTCGGCCGGCGCCGACACCTTCGTCGCGGGCTCGGCCGTGTTCCGCGGCGACGATCCCACCGCCAACATCGCTGCCCTCCGCGAGGCCGCAGCCTCCCACACGCACTAGCGGGCTATCCCCAGAAGCCGTCGTGCACCTCGACGGTGCCGGGCACGTGGATCGGCCCGCGCACCGTCGTCGGGTGGCCGCCGCGGGCGAAGACCTCGCGCGAAGGCAGGTCCAGCGAGAAGTCGTCGGCCGGCGGCAGCAGGGCGATCAGCTCATCGCCGCCCAGGGCGTACACGACGGTGGGGATTCCGGCCCAGAAGATCGCGCCGCAGCACATCGCGCACGGCTCGGTGCTGGTGTACAGGGTGCAGGTCGCGAGCTCCCCGGGCGTGAGTTGCGCCGCAGCGAGCCGCACCAGGTTGGTCTCCGCGTGACCGGTCGGATCGCCGGACGTGAGCACTGTGTTCTCCGCCGCCACCGTGCGGCCCGCGGCCGTGACCACGAGTGCGCCGAAGGGGTGGTTGCCGTGCTCGCGCGCGAGACGGGCGAGCTCGACGGCGGTGGAGAGGTGGACGGCATCCATGGAACGCTCCTTCTGCTTGGATAGGAGCATGACAGATTCACCGAAGACCAAGCCCGAAGTCGAGTTCTACGAGGGCCCCGAGCCCACCGACCTCGTCATCATCGACATCGAAGAGGGAACCGGCGAGGAGGCCAAGCCCGGCTCGACCGTGGACGTGCACTACCTCGGCGTCGACTTCGAGACCGGCGAGGAGTTCGACTCGAGCTGGGGCCGCGGCCAGTCGATCAACTTCCCGCTCGCCTCGCTGATCAAGGGCTGGCAGGAGGGCATCCCCGGCATGAAGGTCGGCGGTCGCCGCCAGCTCATCGCCCCGCCGCACCTCGCCTACGGCCCCGCCGGCGGCGGACACCGCCTCTCGGGCCGCACACTCACGTTCGTGATCGACCTGCTCGGCGTCAAGTAGTCGTTCAGCACCAGGGAAGCGGGAGCGCGTACGTGCTCCCGCTTTCCCTGTTCCCGGGCGGCACGACGAGCACCGCCGTCGCGTCCGCCAGGCCCCGCAGCATGCCGGAGCCGCGCCACTGCGTCGTCTCGGCCACACCGCCGACGAGCACGCACGGTGCCAGGAGAGTCGCGGTGGGATGCCCGCGCACGGGCTGGGCTGACCGCACCTCCATCAGCTCGCGCGGGGGTGCACCGAGCAGCCCGGCGATGAGCGGATCGATGAGGGTGAGCAGTCCCATGACGGCGGCGAGTGGGTTGCCCGGGAGGGCGACCGCCAGCCTGCCGTCGGGCAGTCGCGCGAGCATGCTCGGGGAGCCGGGCCGCATCGCCACCGAGTCGACCAGGAACGTCGCACCGAGTTCTCCCAGCGCGGCCCGCACGTGGTCGGCGTCGGAGAGCCCCGTGCCACCCGTGATCACCACCAGGTCGTGGGCGGCACCGATCCTGCCAAGGGCGGCTACCGTGTCGGCGAGAGTGTCGCGAGCGCGCACCGTGCTGACGACGCGCGCGCCGAGCCCGTCGATGATCGCCGGTAGCTGGTAGCGGAAACTGTCCCTCACTTGGCCGGGCAGGGGCAGTCCCGTGTCGACGACCTCGTCGCCTGTCAGGACGAGCGCGACTCTCGGCCGCGTCACGACACTGACGGAGTCGTGACCGCCCGCCGCTGCCACCGCGAGGTGCACAGGGTTGATCACGGTTCCCGCGGTGATGAGGACGTCGCCCGTGGCTGCCTCGGTGCCGGCGGGCCGGACATGCGTTCCGGGCCCGGGCTCGCCTTCTGCCGCATCGGCAGTCCGGCGGAGCAACCCGGCCTCCACCGAGCCGAACTCCCGTCGCAGCACGCCGGTCGTGCCGGCAGGCACGACGCCGCCCGTCGCGATGACGGTGGCCCCGCCGTCGTCAAGGTGCTGCGAACCGGTGAGGCGCCACGGACCCGGGCCAGCAACCGCCCACCCGTCCATGGCCGAGGAGGCGTAATGCGGGATGTCCTGCGCGGAGGTCACATCCGTCGCGAGGCGCCGCCCCAACGCGTCGGCGAGCCGCACCTCCTCGGTCGCGAGGGCGTGGGCGGCGTCCCGGGCGATCTCGCGGGCCGAGGCCCACGACGGGCGAGCCGTCACGCGCCCTCCGACGTACGTGCGGCCAGCGCCCGCATCGTGGAGTCAGCGGCGGCGAAAGCCTCGGCGGGCTCGGTGCCCCGCGCGATGGCTGCTCCCGCGGCGAGGCCGGCGAGGTAGGTGCTCACGGGCGCTGCCGGCCGCACCACGGCGTGGGCGACCACTCCCGCCAGAGCGAGCACGGCATCGATGTCGACGGCCGCCGGATCGACACCCAGCTCCGCCGAGAGCTCCGTAGTCCAGGTAGCGAGCGCGAGCCGCCCCTGTGCGTCGTCGGTGTTCACGATGGCTCCTCCGGTGATGTGTTGGGGTGGGAGATGCCGAAGTGGGCGGCATCCTCCCAGGTGTCGATGTCGCGGGTCGACCCGTCGCCGACGACGGTGGTGGTGGTCGCGAGGCCGTCCAGGAGGAGTCGCGCCGGGAGTCCGTGGAGCGACCCGCCGTGACGGGCGAGCGACTCGCGAAGCACCGCCGTGCGGTACCGCGCCGCGAGGTACTGCATCCGCCCGTCCGCGTCCACGGCGAGCACGGCATCGGTGCCGTCCGTGCGCAGGAGCGCCGCCACCACCCGGTCGGCATGCGGCATGTCGCACGCCAGCACGACGACGTGCTCGGCGCCGGGGCCCAGGGCCGCGAGACCCGCCGCGATCGCCGCGGCCGGCCCGCCGAACGGCGGATCCTCGCGGGTGACTGTCACTCCACGGGGCGCGTCGGCAGGGTCGCCCACGACCACCACCCGCTCGGCACCCGCGAGCGCCGCTACGGTGCGGGAGAGGAGCGTCGTGCCCTCGAACTCGAGGGTCGCCTTCGCGACGCCGTCGAGCCGGGTCGAGCGTCCTCCGGCGAGCACGATGCCGTCAAAGATCACCCCGTCACTCTAGGACGATCACCAGCGTGCTCGTGCTCGGGCCCATGCCCGAGTGGCTAGCATTCGACAATGGGACGGATCACGACGAGGCGACGGATCACACGCATCACGGTGGGACAACCGGCAGTCACGCGCGAGGATGTGCTCGCCGTCGAGGAGCCGCTCGAGATCCGGGTCGCGGGTAAGCCGCTGTCGATCACGATGCGCACCCCCGGCCACGACTTCGAGCTCGCGGTCGGCTTCCTGGTGTCGGAGGGCGTGGTCTCCCGAGGCGACCAGGCCGGAGCGATCAGGTACTGCGCCGGCGCGACTGTCGACGGCGAGAACACCTACAACGTGCTGGACGTGACGCTGTCGCGCGGAGTTCCGCTGCCAGACCCGAGCCTCGAGCGCAATTTCTACATGACCAGCTCCTGTGGACTCTGCGGCAAGGCCAGCATCGACGCGGTGCGCACCCTCTCGGCGCACCCGGTGGCCGACGACCCGTTGCGGGTGAGCCCGGAACTGCTGGTGACTCTGCCGGACGTGCTGCGCGCGGGGCAGGACGTGTTCGACAAGACCGGCGGTCTGCACGCCGCCGCGCTGTTCGACGGCACGACCGGCGAGATGCTCGTGCTGCGTGAGGACGTGGGTCGTCACAACGCCGTCGACAAGGTCGTCGGCTGGGCGACGCAGGCGGGTCTGCTCCCGCTGCGGGGAACCGTCCTCATGGTGTCGGGGCGCGCGAGCTTCGAGCTGACGCAAAAGGCCTCGATGGCGGGCATCCCCGTTCTGGCTGCCGTGTCGGCGCCGTCGTCGCTCGCTGTCGAGCTCGCGCAGGAGGTCGGCCTCACGGTCATCGGATTCCTCCGCGGCCAGTCGATGGTGGTGTACTCGGGGGAGCAGCGCGTGAGCGAGGATGCGCCGACACCGGCGAGGGAGAGGGTCGGCACGGCGTGAAGGAGCTCAATGACGGGAGTTCGTACCCCGACCTCGAGGTGACGCCCAACAAGGACTGGGCTGTCGGCGTACCGGCGATCCTGCACTCCATGGAGCCCGCCCTCGTGCAGATGGGGCCGGTGCGCACCGCCCAGCTGATGCTGGCGATCAACCAGAAGGACGGCTTCGACTGCATGAGCTGCGCGTGGCCCGACCCGGGCCACCGCAACACGCTCGAGTTCTGCGAGAACGGCGCGAAGGCCGTCACCTGGGAGGCGACACCCGTCACCGTGCCGCGCACCTTCTGGTCGGAGTACTCGCTGACTGCGCTGCTGGAGAAGTCCGAGTACTGGCTCGGCATGCAGGGCAGGCTCACGGAGCCGGTCTACAAGCCCGCCGGGGCCGACCACTACGAACCCGTCACCTGGGACCGGGCCTTCGAGATCATCGGCGACCGGCTCACGGCGCTCGACTCTCCCGACGAGGCGGCGTTCTACACGAGCGGCCGCACCGCCAACGAGACCGCGTTCATCTACCAGCTCTTCGCACGGGCCCTCGGCACCAACAACCTGCCCGACTGCTCGAACATGTGCCACGAGTCGACGGGCACGGCGCTCAGCGAGACCATCGGGATCGGCAAGTCCACGATCGCCTACGACGACTTCGGCAAGGCCGACCTCGTGATCGTGATGGGCCAGAATCCCGGCACCAACCACCCGCGCATGCTCAGCGCCCTCGAGGAGACCAAGCGCAACGGGGGCCGGATCGTCGCCGTGAACCCGCTCCCCGAGGCGGGGCTCGTGCGCTACAAGAACCCGCAGAAGGTGCGGGGCATCGTGGGCTCCGGCACGAAGATCGCCGACGACTTCCTCAAGATCCGGTCGGGTGGCGACATGGCGCTCCTCCAGGCCGTCTCCAAGCGGGTGCTGGATGCCGAGGCCGCGGCTCCGGGAACAGTCCTCGATCACGCCTTCCTCGAGGAGCACACGCTCGGTCTCGAGGCGTTCGCCGCCCACCTCGCGGACCTGGACCACGAGGAGGTGCTCGAGGCCACCGGCCTGACCACCGCGGAGATCGACTCCCTAGCGGCCGAGTACCTGGCCGCCGACCGCGTCATCATCACGTGGGCGATGGGGCTCACCCAACAGCGCAAGGCCGTCGACACCCTGCACGAGGTCATCAACCTCCTGCTTCTGCGCGGGAACATCGGCAAACCGGGTGCCGGGGCATCGCCCATCCGTGGCCACAGCAATGTCCAGGGCGATCGCACGATGGGCGTCTGGGAGCAGATGGACGACCGCTTCCTGGATGCTCTCGGAGCGGAGTTCGGGTTCATGCCGCCGCGCAAGCACGGCACGGACGCGCTGCAGGCGGTGAACGGACTGCAGGACGGCAGGATCAAGGTCTTCTTCGCCATGGGGGGCAACTTCGTGGGGGCGATCTCCGACAGCGAGGTCGCCGAGGCGGCGATGCGTGGAGCCGACCTCACGGTGCAGGTGTCCACGAAGCTCAACCGGTCGCACATCGTGACCGGGCACGAGGCCCTCATCCTCCCGACCCTCGGGCGCACCGAGATCGATCTGCAGGAGACCGGGCCGCAGTTCGTCTCCGTCGAGGACAGCGTGTGCGCAGTGCACGCGAGCCACGGCCGGGTGGCGCCGGTCGCACCGGGCCTGCTCTCGGAGGTCGCGATCGTCGCGCGGCTCGCCCGCGCCACCCTCGGCCCCGCGAGCACCATCGACTGGGAGGGTTTCGAGCGGGACTACGACACCATCCGTGACCACATCAGTCGGGTGGTGAAGGGCTTCGAGTCGTTCAACAGCGACATTCGGCGCAAGGGCGGGTTCATCCTGCCGAACGGTCCGCGCGACTCCCGAACCTTCAACACGCGCACGGGCAGGGCGATGATCACCGTGAACGACCTCGAGCCGCTCACCTGCCCGCCCGGCCGACTCATCCTGCAGACGCTGCGGTCGCACGACCAGTTCAACACGACCATCTACAGCCTGAACGACCGCTACCGGGGCATCAAGAAGGGTCGCGACGTCATCTTCGTGAACCCGGACGACATCGCCTCCCTGGGGCTCGAGGACGGCCAGCGCGTCGACGTGTTCAGCGAATGGCCGGGGGAGCCCGACCGCGTGATGCGCAACCTGCGCGTCGTCGCCTACCCCTCCGCCCGTGGGTGCGCCGCCGCGTACTATCCCGAGGCGAACGTGCTCGTCCCCCTGGCGAGCGCTGCCCTGCGGAGCAACACCCCGGTGTCGAAGGCCGTCATCGTGCGACTCGAGCCCGCGATGGCGGGTGACGGGAGCGCGGGGCCACGGGCGGTAACGTTGTCGGTGTGAAAACCTTCGACGAGCTGTTCGCTGAGCTGAGCGAGAAGGCCGTGTCGCGCCCCGAGGGCTCGGGCACGGTGGCGCAGCTGGACGCCGGCGTGCACGCGATCGGCAAGAAGATCGTCGAGGAGGCGGCCGAGGTGTGGATGGCCGCCGAGTACCAGTCGGACGAGGAGACGGCGGAGGAGATCTCGCAGCTCGTCTACCACCTGCAGGTACTCATGGTCGCGAAGGGCCTCACCCCCGCGGATGTCTGGCGACATCTCTGAATTTCAGAGTGGCCCCGCATCCGTCATCGACCCTAGGAAAACTATGCTGAGAATCGCCGTCCCCAACAAGGGATCACTGAGCGAGACCGCCTCCGAGATGCTCCTCGAGGCCGGCTACACCGGACGCCGCGACCCGCGCGCCCTGAGTGTGCGCGACGAGCGCAACGACGTCGAGTTCTTCTACCTGCGCCCGCGCGACATCGCAACGTACGTCGGCTCGGGCGCGCTCGATGTCGGGATCACCGGCCGCGACCTGCTGATCGACTCCCGCAGTGCCGCGAGCGAGATCGCGAGCCTCGACTTCGGCGCGTCGACCTTCCGCTTCGCCGGTCCTCCCGGCGCGTTCCCCGACCTCGCCTCCCTCGCGGGCAAGCGCGTGGCGACGAGCTACCCGGCCCTCGTGGGCGATTTCCTCGCCCGCAACGGAGTGCAGGTCAGCATTGTCTCCCTGGACGGCGCGGTCGAATCGGCCGTCAAGCTCGGTGTCGCCGATGCGGTTGCCGACGTGGTCTCGACCGGCTCCACCCTGCGCGCGCAGGGCCTGGAGATCTTCGGTCCGGTCATCCTCGACTCGACAGCCGTGCTCATCAGCACGAAGTCCGACCTGCCGGGCATCACCGTCCTCCAGCGGCGCCTGCAGGGCGTTCTCGTGGCCCGTCAGTTCGTGCTCGTCGACTACGACGTTCCGCTCGCGCTCCTCGAGGCCGCGACGCGAGTGACGCCGGGCATCGAGAGCCCCACCGTCTCGCCCCTGCACGACCCCGAGTGGGTCGCCGTGCGCGCGATGGTTCCGCGCGCAGACACGAATCACGTCATGGACGAGCTCTACGGGATCGGCGCCCGGGCCATCCTGGTGAGCGCGATCCACGCTGCGAGGATCTGATGACCGTCGCGGTGCGCGTCATCCCGTGCCTCGACGTCGCCGCCGGCCGGGTGGTCAAGGGCGTCAACTTCCTGAACCTCAGGGATGCCGGTGATCCGGTCGAGCTGGCCCGCAAGTACTACGAGCAGGGCGCCGACGAGATCACCTTCCTCGACGTGACAGCCACGGTGGACGACCGCGCGACGATGTACGACGTCGTCCGGGCGACCGCCGAACAGGTGTTCATCCCGCTGACCGTGGGTGGCGGTGTGCGCAGCGCCGACGACGTTGCGCGGCTGCAGGCCAACGGAGCCGACAAGATCGGCGTGAACAGTGCCGCGATCGCGCGTCCTGATCTGCTCGACGAGATCGCCGACCGGTTCGGCGCCCAAGCACTCGTGCTCTCGCTCGACGTGAAGCGGAGCGGCGGGCGGTACGTCATGACGACCCACGGCGGTCGCACCGAGACCGACATCGACGCCCTCGCCTGGGCGCGCGAGGCGATCGAGCGCGGTGCCGGTGAGCTGCTCGTCAACTCGATCGACGCCGATGGCACGAAGCAGGGCTTCGACCTCGAGCTGATCACCGCCATGCGCGAGATCAGCAGCGTCCCGGTGATCGCGAGCGGGGGAGCAGGAGCCGTGGGCGACTTCGCGCCGGCGATCCGCGCGGGTGCCGACGCGGTACTGGCGGCGTCGGTGTTCCACAATGGAGAACTGACCGTGGGCGATGTGAAGCACGCCCTCTCCGAGGCGGGACTGGTGGTGCGATGACCGAGGACGTGAACGCTGTGATCGCGCGCGCGAAGTTCGCCGACGACGGCCTGCTTCCCGCGATCATCCAGCAGTGGGATTCCAAGGAGGTCCTGATGCTGGGCTACATGAACGCCGAGGCACTCCGACGCACTCTCACCGAGGGTCGCGTCACGTTCTGGAGCCGGAGCCGCCAGGAGTTCTGGCGCAAGGGCGACTCGAGCGGCAACATCCAGCTGGTGCGCGGAGCCGCTCTCGACTGCGACGCCGACACCATCCTCGTCACCGTCGACCAGCACGGCCCCGCATGCCACACCGGCGCGCACGCGTGCTTCGACGTCGACCCGCTGCAGCCCTTCGTGGAGGCCACCGATGCATAACTCCACCACTGCGGACGATTTCACCGCGCGGCTCGAGGCCGGCCATCGCGTCGTACCGGTCATCCGTGAGCTCTTCGCGGACGGCGAGACGCCGGTCGGCGTGTACCGCAAGCTCGCGCAGGGCAAGCCCGGCACGTTCCTCCTGGAGTCCGCCGAGCAGGGCGGCATCTGGTCCCGCTTCTCGTTCGTGGGTGTCTCCAGTTTCGGAGTGCTCACGCAGGAGGGCGACTCGGTGCGCTGGCTCGACTACGGCCTGCCCGTGGAGCGCGCGCTGGGGGAGTCGCACCCCACCGCTCCGCTCGACGCCGTGGCGCACCTCTACGAGCGCTGGAGCACGCCGCACGTGCCCGGCCACCCACCTCTCACGGGCGGGCTGGTGGGATTCATCGGCTGGGAGGCCATCCGGCAGCTCGAGCGTCTTCCGAACGTGCCGCCCGCGGACTTCAGCGTGCCGGGGCAGGCGCTCAGCTTCGTCTCCGAGCTCGTGGTGCTCGATCACCGTTTCGGCACTGTCCTGCTGATCGCCGCGGCCCTCAACGACGGCACCGACGAGCGCGACGTGCTCTGGGGGGATGCCCAGCGCCGACTCGATGCCATGCAGAAGGCCATTGCCCAGCCGAACGAGGCCTGGCTCGCGGAGGTGGACCTCACTATCGCTCCGACGCCGATTCCCCGCACCCAGCCCGCCGAGTACCACGACGCCATCGAGCGGTCGAAGAAGTACATCGTCGACGGTGACGTGTTCCAGGTCGTTGTCTCCCAGCGCTTCGACCACGAGGTCATCGCCGATCCGATCGACGTGTACAGGGTGCTCCGTACTTTGAACCCGTCGCCGTACATGTACCTTCTGACGCTCGTGGATACGGCGGGAGAGTCCTACTCGATCGTCGGGTCGAGCCCCGAGGCTCTCGTCAAGGTGTCCGACCAGCGCGTGTACATGCACCCGATCGCGGGGTCACGTCCGCGCGGCGACACGCCCGAGCGCGATCTCGAACTCGCCGAGGAGCTGCTCGCCGATACCAAGGAGCAGGCCGAGCACCTCATGCTCGTCGACCTCGCCCGCAACGACCTGCTGAAGGTGTGCCGCCCCGGCTCTGTCGAGGTCACTGAGTTCATGCAGGTGGAGCGCTTCAGCCACATCATGCACTTGGTGTCGTCGGTGGAGGGGGACCTCAATCCCGAGGCCAGCTCGGTCGATGTCTTCCGCGCGACGTTCCCGGCCGGGACTCTGTCCGGCGCGCCGAAACCGCGGGCGCTCGAGATCATCGACGAGTTGGAACCTGCGCAGCGCGGTGTGTACGGCGGGGTCGTGGGCTACTTCGACTTCGCGGGCGACGCCGACCTCGCGATCGCGATCCGCACCGCAACGATCGTCGGCGGTCTCGCGCGGGTGCAGGCGGGAGCGGGTCTCGTGGCCGACTCGGACCCAGCAGCCGAGCAGCAGGAAGCGCAGAACAAGGCGGCAGCGCCCCTCCGCGCGGTCGCCGTGGCAAACGCGATGCGCCGGGTGCCGTGACCCCCGCCCGGCTCAGACTCGTCATCGTCCTCGCGGGCGTCCTCGTCGCGGGGCTCGCTCTCCTCGCGTGGACGCAGACCTGGTTCAGCCTCTCTCTGGACGGTGCGCCCGCGCTCGAGGTGACCGGCCAGTTCGCCGCTCCCTCCCTCTCGGCCCTGGGGCTCGCGTCCCTCGCGCTCGTCGGCGCGCTCTCGATCGCCGGTCGTGGAATCCGGGTGGCCCTCGGCATCGTCCAGAGCGCGATCGGTGTTGTCATCACCGTCGTGGCGGTCGGCGCGCTCCTCGACCCGGTGGTCGCATCGTCGAGCTCCATCACCGGCATCACCGCCGTGAGCGGTCCGGAGTCAATCGCGGCCCTCGTGACCGGCGTCCTCGTCGGCCCGTGGCCGATCGTCGCCGTCGCGGCGGGCATCCTCACCGTCCTCGTGGGCGCCGCCGTGCTCGTGACCGGCCACCGCTGGCCCGGACCGACTCGCAAGTACGAGGCCACGCCGTCCGATGACACTGGCACTCCGGTCGGGGCGTGGGATCGTCTGAGCGACGGCTCCGACCCGACATGAGCCGGTACACTTTTCACGTCCCCCACGAAATGGAGCCCGATCGATGAGCACTGAGTCTGACCCCGGCCACGGAAACTCGCCGGCCGCCTGGACCGCTGTCATCATCATGCTGGTCGCCTTCGCGATCGGCACCCTCGCCTTCTGGTTCAACATCGCTTGGCTGGTCTTCGCGGCCGCGGGCCTGGTCGTGGTCGGAGCCCTCACGGGTCTCGTGCTCGGCAGGCTCGGCTACGGCGTCGGCGGGGACAAGCTGCAGCCCAAGGCGCACAGCTAGAGTGCTCGACGACCTCGTAGCCGGAGCAGTCGCGGATGCTTCGGAGCGTCGCGCTGCCCGCAGTCTTGCCGACGTGGAGTCGGCCGCCCTCGATCGAGCCCCGGCGCTCGACGTCCTCGCCGCGCTGGCCCCCCGCGACCGCGTGCACATCATCGCCGAGATCAAGCGGTCGAGCCCCTCGCGCGGCCCGCTCGCCGAGATCGCCGATCCCGCGGCTCTCGCGTCCGCCTACCAGCTCGGTGGCGCGTCGGCGATCAGCGTGCTCACCGAGGGCCGGCGTTTCGGCGGTTCACTCGCCGATCTCGAGGCCGTGCGGGATGTCGCATCCGTGCCGGTGCTCCGCAAGGACTTCATCGCCGATCCGTACCAGGTGTTCGAGGCCCGGGCGGCGGGCGCCGACCTCGTGCTGCTCATCGTGGCCGCACTGGATCAGGCGAAGCTCGCCGAGCTGTTCCTGCTCATCAACCAGCTCGGCATGACTCCGCTCGTCGAGACTCACAGCGCGGACGAGGTGGAGCGAGCCCTCGATCTCGGCGCCGACGTCGTGGGCGTGAACGCCCGCGACCTCAGCACCTTCGAGTTGGACCAGGACCTGTTCGGCAGGCTGGCCGACCAGATCCCGAGCGGGGTCATCCGTATCGCCGAGTCGGCCGTCAAGACCCCCGCCGATGTCGCCCACTACCGCCGCGCGGGCGCCGACGTCGTTCTCGTGGGCGAAGCTCTCGTGACCGGCGGAGACCCCGTGACCACACTTCGAGAGTTCTTGGTGCACTGATGGCGTTACGAGACGAACTCGGACCCTACTTCGGCGAGTTCGGCGGACGGTTCGTGCCCGAGTCGCTCATCGCGGCACTCGACGAGCTGGATGCCGCCTACACGGCGACGAAGTCCGACCCGACGTTCGCGGCCGAACTGATGGCGCTCCACAAGACCTACACCGGCAGGCCGAGCATCATCACCGAAGTGCCCCGGTTCGCCGAGCACGCCGGTGGCGCGCGGATCATCCTGAAGCGCGAGGACCTCAACCACACGGGCTCGCACAAGATCAACAACGTGCTCGGGCAGGCGCTGCTCACCAAGCGCATCGGCAAGACCCGCGTGATCGCCGAGACCGGCGCGGGACAGCACGGCGTCGCCACGGCGACGGCGGCTGCGCTGTTCGGCCTCGATTGCGTCATCTACATGGGCGAGGTCGACACGGAGCGCCAGGCACTCAACGTCGCGCGGATGCGCCTGCTGGGTGCGGAGGTTGTCCCGGTCACGACCGGGTCGCGCACTCTCAAGGACGCGATCAACGAGGCCTACCGCGAGTGGGTCACGAGCGTCGACTCCACCAACTACATCTTCGGCACCGTGGCGGGTCCCCACCCGTTCCCGACCATGGTCCGCGACTTCCAGAAGATCATCGGCGAGGAGGCGCGCCAGCAGGTGCTCGACCTCACCGGTTCGCTCCCGACCGCCGTCGCGGCGTGCGTAGGTGGAGGGAGCAACGCGATGGGCATCTTCCACGCGTTCCTCGACGACCCGTCGGTCGCGCTGTACGGCTACGAGGCCGCCGGCGAGGGTCATCTCACCGAACGCCACGCGGCCACCATCACCCGAGGCCGCCCGGGCGTGCTCCACGGCGCCCGCAGCTACATGCTGCAGGACGATGACGGCCAGACGATCGAATCCCACTCCATCTCCGCGGGCCTCGACTACCCGGGCATCGGCCCCGAGCACTCCTGGCTGCACGACATCGGCCGCGCGAACTACCTCCCGGTCACCGACGACGAGGCGATGCAGGCGCTTCGCCTGCTGAGCCGCACCGAGGGGATCATCCCGGCCATCGAGTCGGCTCACGCCCTCGCCGGTGTGCTCGAACTCGGCAAGGAGCTCGGCCCCGACGCGGTCATCCTCGTGAATCTCAGTGGACGTGGGGACAAGGACATGGAGACCGCCGGCAAGTACTTCGACATCCTCGACACCGCGGCGCTGGTCGCCGAGGACGCCGAGCCGCTCGAGAGCCCGGAACGATGAGCCGCGTCGAACAGGTCATCGCAGCACGCAAGGCCGCCGACTCGGGTGCGCTCGTCGGCTACCTCCCCGTCGGGTTCCCCGACCTGCAGACCAGCATCGATGCGGCCGTGGCGCTCGTCGAGAACGGTGTCGACATCATCGAGCTCGGGGTCCCGTACTCCGATCCGGTGATGGACGGCCCGGTCATCCAGAAGGCGACGCAGGCGGCCCTCGCGCGCGGCTTCAAGCTCGGCCAGACCTTCGAGGCGGTTGCGGCCATCACGGCGCGCGTCGATGCGCCGATCCTCGTGATGACGTACTTCAACCCCGTACTGCAGTACGGGGTCGAGCGCTTCGCCGACGACCTGCTGGCGGCGGGCGGCGCCGGACTCATCACGCCCGACCTCGTTGCCGACGAGGCCGACGACTGGCTGACCGCGTCCGACCGCACGGGCCTCGACCGGGTGTTCCTCGCCGCGCCGTCATCCACGGATGCCCGGCTCGAGCTCGCCGTCGCGAAGAGCCGCGGTTTCGTGTACGCGGTGTCGACGATGGGAATCACCGGCGCACGCGCCGACGTGGACCAGGCGGCACGCTCCCTGGTGGGCAGACTCCGCACGGCGGGTGCCACGAGCACGTGCGTCGGAGTCGGCATCTCGACCGGTGAGCAGGTGCGCGAGGTGATCGGGTACGCCGACGGCGCCATCGTGGGATCCGCCCTCGTGACGGCCCTCGCGGACGGGGGAGTGGGCGCCGTAGCGCGCGCTGCCGCCGATCTGGCAGCGGGTACAGTTGCCTAGTCTTAACGCACTAGAAAGGTGACCGGCTTGTCGACCCTGCCGCTCAGCATCCCCAGTCCTCCCGTCGACTGGCAGATCCCCATCAACATCCCCCTGGGGTGGTTGCACGGGATCCTGCCGTTCGTGGGCGAGAACCAGGTCATCGCGATCCACACCTACGCGCTGTGCATCCTCGTCGGCATCATCGCCGCCACGATCATGGTCAACGAGCGCCTCAAGCGCCGCGGCGCAGAGTCGGGCGTCGTGCTCGATGTCATCATCTGGGCGGTGCCGCTCGGTCTCGTCGGGGCTCGGCTGTACCACGTGTTCACCCATCCGGGCGACTTCTTCTACGAGGGCGCCAACGTGTGGAACCCGTTCGAGCCCGGCGCCATCTGGAACATCTGGGAGGGCGGCAACGCACTCTTCGGCTCTCTCATCGGTGGGGCCATCGGCGCCTGGATCGGTTGCAAGTTCGCCGGCCTGCGCTTCTGGACGTTCGCGGATGCCCTTGCTCCGGCCATCCTCCTCGCACAGGCGCTCGGCCGCCTCGGCAACTACTTCAACCACGAGCTGTTCGGCCAGCCGACCGACCTCCCCTGGGGTCTCGAGATCTCCTCGGACAACCCCGCATTCCCGACCGGCCTCGCCGACGGCACCCTGTTCCACCCGACCTTCCTGTACGAGATGATCTGGAACGTCGTGGGCATCGTGTTCCTGCTCACCATGGAGCGCCAGTACCGCCTCGTGAAGCGCACCGTGCTCGGCCTCACGATCCCCGTACCGGTCGGCGACAAGATCGCCCGTCTGCAGTGGGGCAAGGTCTGGGCGCTGTACATGATCTGGTACGGCATCGGCCGCGCCTGGTTCGAGACGATCCGCGTCGACCCGAGTGAGATCATCTTCGGTGTGCGCACCAATGTCTGGGGCGCCTTCGCCGCGATCCTGGTCGGCATCATCCTGTTCGTGGTGCAGACCCGACGCCACCCCGGTGTCGAGCCGAGTCCGTACGTGCCGGGTCGCGAGTGGTCTCCGGAGGGTGCTGTAGACTCCGGGGAGACCTATTCGGATGTTGACGATCCCGACGACGACGTCTCGACAACCTCCGGAAAGCTCGCCACAAGCGGCTCAGGCATTCGCTCCTAATAACCGGGGGCCAGCTTCCTTCAGGGCCGCCGACGTCCCCCACCGCAAGCACCACGTGAGGACGGTTCACCATGGCTCTCACGCCACCATTTGAGCGATTCAGCTCCGTACCGCAAGCGACCGGTCTCTACGACCCTCGCAATGAGAAGGACGCCTGTGGGCTCGCCATGGTCGCGACCCTCCGCGGCACCGCGGGTCACGACATCATCCAGACGGCGCTCAACGCCCTCCGCAACCTCGAGCACCGCGGGGCGGTCGGCTCGGACGCAGGCACCGGCGACGGTGCCGGCATCATCACGCAGATCCCCGACGCGTTCCTCCGCGCGGTCGTCGACTTCGAGCTGCCCGCCATGGGCCGTTACGCGGTCGGGATGTCGTTCCTCCCCACGGATGCGGCCGAGCGCGACGCACTCAAGGTCGGCATCGCCGAGCTCGCGAGCGAGGAGGGTCTCACCGTCCTCGGCTGGCGGGAGGTCCCCGTGGCTCCGAGCAACCTCGGCAACCTCGCCCGCGGCGCAATGCCCGCGTTCGAGCAGCTCTTCCTGCAGTCGACGAGGGTGACCGAGAAGGGACCGGCCGGAGGCCTCGACCTCGAGCGCCAGGTCTTCCGGCTGCGCAAGCGCGCCGAACACCAGCTGAACGCGTACTTCCCGTCCCTCTCCGCGCGCACCCTTGTCTACAAGGGCATGGTCACGACCCTCCAGCTCGAGCCGTTCTACCCCGACCTCTCGGACGAGCGCTTCGTCTCGAAGCTCGCCCTCGTGCACTCGCGCTACTCGACCAACACCTTCCCGTCCTGGCCGCTGGCCCAGCCCTTCCGGATGATCGCGCACAACGGCGAGATCAACACCGTGCAGGGCAACCGCAACTGGATGCGCGCGCGCCAGTCGCAGCTCGAGAGCGAGGTGCTGGGCGACATCCGCTCCATCCTGCCGATCAACTCGCCGGGTGCCAGCGACTCCGCCTCGTTCGACGAGGTCGTGGAGCTCCTCAACCTCGCGGGCCGCTCCCTTCCGCACGCGATGATGATGATGGTGCCCGAGGCCTACGAGAACCAGGTCGATGTCGACCCCTCCCGCCGCGCGTTCTACGAGTACCACTCGATGCTCATGGAGCCGTGGGACGGCCCCGCCGCCCTCGTCTTCACCGACGGCTCGCTCGTGGGTGCCACCCTCGACCGCAACGGCCTGCGCCCGGGCCGCTACCTCGTGACCGACGACGGTCTCGTCGTGCTCGCCAGCGAGATCGGTGTTCTCGACATCGAGCCGAGCAAGGTGGTCCGCAAGGGCAGGCTGCGCCCCGGCAAGATGTTCCTCGTCGACACCGCCGAGGGCCGCATCATCGAGGACGACGAGGTCAAGGCCGAGCTCGCGGGCTCGCAGCCCTGGGGCGAGTGGCTCGAGGCCGGCCGCATCGCCCTCAAGGACCTGCCCGAGCGCGAGCACATCGTGCACACGCCCGCCTCCGTCACCCGCCGCCAGCGCACCTTCGGCTACACCGAGGAGGAGGTGCGCATCCTCGTCATGCCCATGGCGCAGAATGCCGCTGAGCCTCTGGGCGCCATGGGCTCGGACACCCCGATCGCGATCCTCTCCGACCGCCCGCGACTCCTGTTCGACTACTTCACCCAGCAGTTCGCACAGGTGACGAACCCGCCACTGGACTCGATCCGCGAAGAGGTCGTGACCTCGATGAAGTCGGGTCTCGGCCCGGAGCGGAACCTGCTGACGGCCACTCCCGAGCACGCGAAGCAGATCGCGCTCGACTTCCCGGTGATCGACAACGACGAGCTCGCCAAGATCCAGCACTTCGAGACCGCGAGCGGACGACGTCCCACTGTCACGCTCCGGGGTCTCTACCGGGTCGACAAGGGCCCGAAGGCCATGGAGAAGCGCCTCGCGAAGATGTGCCTCGAGGTCGACGAGGCAATCAAGAACGGCGCGCAGTTCATCGTGCTCTCCGACCGCGACTCGAACAAGGAGTTCGCGCCGATCCCGTCGCTGCTCATGCTCGCCGCGGTGCACCACCACCTCATCCGGGAGGAGAACCGGATGAAGGTCGGCCTGATCGTCGAGGCCGGTGACGTGCGCGAGGTCCACCACGTCGCGCTGCTCGTCGGCTACGGCGCGTCGGCGATCAACCCGTACCTCGCGATGGAGACCGCGGAGGAGCTGGTCCGCAGCGGCATGCTGCAGGGCATCAGCCCCGAGAAGGCCGTCAAGAACATCATCAAGGCGCTCGGCAAGGGCGTGCTCAAGATCATGTCGAAGATGGGCATCTCGGTCGTCGGCTCCTACGCGGCCGCCCAGGCGTTCGAGGCGGTCGGACTCAGCCAGGAGTTCGTCGACCAGTACTTCACCGGAACTTCCAGCCTGCTGGGCGGCGTCGGCATCGACGTCGTCGCGGCGGAGAGCGCCGCGCGCCACTCTGCCGCCTACCCCGAGGACGGCTCCGTGGTCGCGCACGAGCGCCTCGCCACCGGCGGCGAGTACCAGTGGCGCCGCGAGGGTCCGCCCCACCTCTTCAACCCGGAGACGGTGTTCCGCCTGCAGCACGCGACCCGGTCGCGCCGCTACGACATCTTCCGCGACTACACGCGGCTCGTCGACGAGCAGGCCGAGAACCTGATGACCCTGCGCGGCCTCTTCAAGATCAAAGACAGCCAGCGCCCCGTCGTCCCCATCGACGAGGTCGAGCCGATCGAGTCGATCGTCAAGCGCTTCAACACAGGCGCGATGAGCTACGGCTCGATCAGCAAGGAAGCCCACGAGACGATGGCGATCGCCATGAACCAGCTCGGCGGCCGCTCCAACACCGGTGAGGGCGGCGAGGACGTCGAGCGACTGCTCGACCCCGCCCGCCGCAGCGCGATCAAGCAGGTGGCATCCGGTCGGTTCGGTGTCACGAGCATGTACCTCACCCACGCCACGGACATCCAGATCAAGATGGCGCAGGGCGCCAAGCCCGGCGAGGGCGGCCAGCTGCCCGCGAGCAAGGTCTATCCGTGGATCGCCCGCACCCGCCACGGCACCGCCGGCGTCGGCCTCATCTCGCCGCCGCCGCACCACGACATCTACTCGATCGAAGACCTCAAGCAGCTCATCTTCGACGTGAAGCGCGCGAACCCCGCCGCCCGCGTCCACGTGAAGCTCGTGAGCCAGTCCGGCATCGGTGCTGTCGCCGCGGGTGTGACGAAGGCCCTCGCCGACGTTGTGCTCGTCTCCGGCCACGACGGCGGAACCGGCGCGAGCCCGCTCAACTCGCTCAAGCACGCGGGCACCCCCTGGGAGATCGGCCTCGCCGAGACCCAGCAGACGCTCATGCTCAACGGCATGCGAGACCGCGTGGTGGTGCAGGTCGACGGGCAGATGAAGACCGGCCGCGACATCATCATCGGCGCGCTTCTCGGTGCCGAGGAGTACGGGTTCGCGACCGCCCCGCTCGTGGTCTCGGGCTGCATCCTCATGCGCGTGTGCCACCTCGACACCTGCCCCGTGGGCGTCGCGACTCAGAACCCCGAGCTGCGCGCCCGCTTCACGGGCAAGCCCGAGTTCATCGTGAACTTCTTCGAGTTCCTCGCGCAGGAGGTGCGCGAGTACCTCTCCGAACTCGGCTTCCGCACGCTCGATGAGCTCATCGGCCACAGCGAGCTGCTGGACGTCGACCGCGCTGTCGAGCACTGGAAGGCCGACGGCCTCGACCTCACGCCGATCTTCGAGGGCCCGAAGTTCGCCGACGACGAGCCGCGCATCAACCGCGTGCCACAGGACCACGAGCTCGAGAAGCACTTCGACCAGGAGCTCATCAAGCTGAGCGCGGATGCCCTGGAGAACGGCACGCCCGTCGTGATCGAGCTGCCCATCCGCAATACCGAGCGCGCGGTCGGCACGATGCTCGGCCACGAGGTCACCGTGCGCCACGGCGAGAACGGACTGCCGAGCGGCACCATCGAAGTGCGACTCACTGGTACGGCCGGACAGTCGTTCGGCGCGTTCATGCCGGCGGGCATCCGTCTGCGCCTCGAGGGCGACAGCAACGACTACGTCGGCAAGGGCCTGTGCGGCGGCGAGATCGTCGTGCGTCCGCACCGCAACAGCGTCTTCGCCGCCGAGCGCAACGTGATTGCGGGCAACGTCATCGGCTATGGCGCAACGCAGGGAAGCATGTTCCTGCGCGGCATCGTGGGGGAGCGCTTCCTCGTGCGCAACTCCGGCGCGACCGCGGTCGTCGAGGGCGTGGGCGACCACGCACTCGAGTACATGACCGGCGGCCTCGCCGTGATCCTCGGCGGCACCGGGCGCAACCTCGGCGCGGGGATGTCCGGCGGCACCGCCTACATCTACGATCTGCGCCCGGAGCGCGTGAACGGGGACTCGCTGTCGTCCGGCGAGCTCTCGCTGCTGCCCCTGGGTAGTGCGGACGTCGAGATCCTCACCGACCTGCTCGAACGCCATCGTGACGAGACCGACTCGGTCGTCGCCATCAAGATGCTCGAGAACCTGGATGACACGATCGCGCGCTTCACCAAGGTGCTGCCGCGCGACTACGCGGCGGTGCTGCAGACGCGCCAGACCGCGATCGACGAAGGACTGGACCCGGACGGCGACGTCACGTGGGCACGGATCATGGAGGTAACTGGTGGCTGACCCGAAGGGATTCCTGAAGGTTCAGGAGCGGGAGACCCCCACGCGCCGACCCGTCGCGTTGAGGCTCATGGACTGGAAAGAGGTCTACGAGCAGCAGAACCCGTCCGAGCTCAAGCGCCAGGCGGGTCGCTGCATGGACTGCGGCATCCCGTTCTGCCACCAGGGCTGCCCGCTCGGCAACCTCATCCCGGAGTGGAACGACCTCATGTGGCGCGGCGAGGGCGCGCAGGCCATCGAGCGCCTCCACGCGACGAACAACTTCCCCGAGTTCACCGGGCGGCTGTGCCCGGCGCCGTGCGAGTCGAGCTGCGTGCTCGGCATCAACCAGCCGGCGGTGACCATCAAGAACGTCGAGGTCTCGATCATCGACCAGGCGTTCGCCAACGGTCTCGTCACCCCGCACCCGCCCGAGCGCCTCACCGGCAAGACGGTGGCCGTGGTCGGGTCCGGCCCCGCGGGGCTCGCGGCCGCGCAGCAGCTCACGCGCGCGGGCCACACCGTGGCAGTCTTCGAGCGGGATGACCGCATCGGGGGACTGCTGCGCTACGGCATCCCCGACTTCAAGATGGAGAAGAAGCACATCGAGGCCCGCATCGCGCAGATGCAGGCCGAGGGCACGCGCTTCCGCGCCGGTGTCGAGATCGGTGTGGACATCTCCTGGAGCGACCTCAAGGCGCGCTACGACGCCGTCGTGATCGCGACCGGTGCCATGGTGCCGCGCGATCTGCCGATCCCCGGTCGCGACCTGCTCGGCGTGCACTTCGCCATGGAGTACCTCGTGCAGCAGAACAAGGCGGGCGCGGGCGACGTCGTCCCCGAGCAGATCAGCGCGGAGGGCAAGCACGTCGTCGTCCTCGGCGGTGGTGACACCGGAGCGGACTGCATCGGCACCGCCCACCGGCAGTCGGCGCTCTCCGTTACGAACCTCGCCATCGGCGTGCAGCCGCCGAACGAGCGCCCCGAGCACCAGCCGTGGCCGATGTCCCCGACGCTGTTCGAGGTCTCGAGCGCCCACGAGGAGGGTGGCGAGCGCATGTTCCTCGCCTCCACGGTCGAGTTCCTCTCCAACGAGGCGGGCGAGATCCGTGCGATCCGCGTCGCCGAGACGGAGTACATCGACGGCCGCCGCGTGCCGAAGTCGGGCACCGAGCGCGAGATCCCTGCGGACCTCGTGCTGCTCGCGCTGGGCTTCACCGGTCCCGAGACCCACACCATCGAGGAGCAGCTGCCCGTGCCGCTCGACGGCAAGCGCAACTTCGAGCGCGACGGCGACTACCAGACCAGCGAGTCGGGCGTCTTCGTGGCCGGCGATGCCGGTCGCGGCCAGTCGCTCATCGTCTGGGCGATCGCCGAGGGCCGCGCCGCGGCCTCCGCAGTCGACAAGTTCCTCGAGGGCGAGACCCAGCTGCCCTTCCCCGTGCGTCCCACCGACCACGCCATCTCGATCTGATCCTCTCCACCACCACCACCACCACGCAGTACCCCACCACAGAAGGAAGTCATGAGACGAGCTAAAATCGTCGCGACGCTCGGACCGGCAACGTCGAGCTACGAGAACATCAGGGCGATCATCGATGCAGGTGTCGATGTTGCCCGCATGAACCTCAGTCACGGCTCGTACGCCGTGCACGAGGAGGTCTACGCCAACGTGCGCAAGGCCGCGGAGGACTCGGGGCGCGCCGTCGCCGTCATGGTCGACCTCCAGGGCCCGAAGATCCGCCTCGGCAAGTTCGAGGCCGGCCCCTACGACCTCGCCGTCGGCGACATCTTCAAGATCACCACCGAGGACGTGGTTGGCACGCGCGAGCTCTCCGGCACGACCTTCAAGGGACTCCCTCAGGACGTCACCCCGGGCGACTTCCTGCTCATCGACGACGGCAAGGTGAAGGTCAAGGTCACCTCGGTCGACGGACCGGTCGTCACGACCGAGGTCATCGTCGCAGGCGCGGTGTCCAACAACAAGGGCATCAACCTCCCGGGAGTCGCGGTCAACGTGCCCGCCCTCTCCGAGAAGGATGAGGACGACCTTCGCTGGGGCCTCAAGCTCGGCTGCGACCTCATCGCACTCTCGTTCGTGCGCAACGCCGAGGACATCATCCGCGTCCACGAGATCATGGCGGAGGAGGGCCGCAAGGTCCCCGTCATCGCCAAGATCGAGAAGCCGCAAGCCGTCGACCACCTCGAGGCCATCATCGACGCGTTCGACGCGATCATGGTCGCCCGCGGCGACCTCGGTGTCGAACTGCCGCTCGAGGCCGTGCCGATCGTGCAGAAGCGCACGGTCGAGCTCGCCCGCCGCATGGCCAAGCCGGTCATCGTCGCGACGCAGATGCTCGAGTCGATGATCTCCTCGCCGGTTCCGACTCGCGCCGAGACGTCCGACGTCGCCAACGCCATCCTCGACGGCGCTGACGCGGTCATGCTCTCGGGCGAGACCAGCGTCGGCGAGTACCCCGTCATTACTGTCCAGACGATGGCGCGAATCGTGGCCTCCACCGAGGAGCACGGGCTGGAGCGCATCCCCGCGCTCGGCACCAAGCCCCGCACCCAGGGTGGCGCCATCACGCTCGCCGCGGCCGAGGTCGCCGACTTCGTCGACGCCAAGTACGTCTGCGTCTTCACCGAGTCCGGTGACTCCGCGCGTCGCATGTCGCGCCTGCGCTTCAAGATCCCGATGAAGGCGTTCACGCCCGACCCCGCGATCCGGCGCCGCATGGCGCTGATCTGGGGCATCGAGTCGTTCGTGGTCGACCGCGTCACCCACACCGACGCGATGTACAGCCAGGTCGACCGCGTACTGCTCGACGAGGGCCTCGCCGTCGTCGGCGACAAGGTCGTCGTGATCTCGGGGTCCCCTCCCGGAATCCCCGGCTCGACCAACGACCTCCGCGTGCACATCGTCGGCGACGCCATCAACGCCGTCGCCCCCGCCTGGGAGAGTGGCGAGCACGCAGACTGACCCTCACGACGGCACGGCACCCGGGCGGTACCGCCACTTCAAGGGTGCCGTGTACGTCGTGGTGGGCGTGGCACGACACAGCGAGACCGAGGAACCGCACGTGGTGTACCACCGCGAGGGCTCGGACGAGCTCTGGGTGCGCCCGCTCGGTATGTGGGGGGAGCGCGTCGACCGCGACGGCTACGACGGCCCGCGCTTCGCGCCGCTCGACTGAAACATCTGTGCCGGATGCGGGACTTGAACCCGCACACCCTTTCGGGCGGAGCATTTTGAGTGCCCTGCGTCTGCCATTCCGCCAATCCGGCGCACGTACTGAGAGTACCGCAGCCGGGGGAGGCGGACTGAGCGCCCCGATACCGTAGGCTTTGCTGCGTGACTGATCAGGCTGCCTCTCCCTCCGCCCCTCGACGGGTCGTCGTTGCCGAGGACGAGTCCCTCATCCGCATGGACATCGTCGAGATCCTCCGCGACAACGGTTTCGAGGTCGTCGGCGAGGCCGGCGACGGCGAGACCGCAGTGGCCCTCGCCACCGAGCTCCGCCCCGACCTCGTCATCATGGACGTGAAGATGCCCCAGCTGGACGGCATCTCCGCCGCGGAGCGCCTCAGCAAGAACCACATCGCCCCCGTGGTGCTGCTCACGGCGTTCAGCCAGAAGGAGCTCGTCGAACGGGCATCCGAGGCCGGCGCCCTCGCCTACGTCGTGAAGCCCTTCACACCCAACGACCTGCTGCCCGCGATCGAGATCGCCCTCAGCCGCTACACGCAGATCATCACGCTCGAGGCCGAGGTCGCCGACCTGGTCGAGCGCTTCGAGACCCGCAAGCTCGTCGACCGCGCCAAGGGCCTGCTCAACGAGAAGATGGGCCTCACCGAGCCCGAGGCGTTCCGCTGGATCCAGAAGGCCTCCATGGACCGTCGCCTCACCATGCACGACGTCGCCCAGGCGATCATCGAGCAGCTCAGCGCCAAGAAGTAGGATGCCCGGCTCCGTCGTCATCACCGGTGGCGGGCGAGGCGTGGGCCGCGGTATCGCCGAAGCGCTGCTCGGCAAGGGCCTCGCGGTCACGGTCCTCGAGCTCGATCCCGTGGACTGGGCCCATCCGCTCCTAACCGTGGTCATCGGCGACGCGGCGGACCCCGATGACGTCGCTCGCGCCGCCACAACTGCAACCGATGCCGCCCCTCTGGTCGGGTGGGTGAACAACGCGGCCGTCTTCAAGGACGCCTTCGTGCACGAGGATCCCGGCGCCGTACTGGAGGCCGTCGCCGACAACCTCGTTCCCGCGGTCGTGGGCACCTCCGAGGCCGTGCGGCGATTCCTCGCGGCGGGCAGCTCGGGCTCCATCGTCAATGTCTCGTCGCACCAGGCCCAGCGGTCGGTCGCCGGAGCGCTGCCGTACTCGACCGCGAAGGCCGCCATCGAGGGGCTGACCCGCGCGACCGCCGTCGACTACGCGCGCAACCGGATCCGCGCGAACGCCGTAGCCCTCGGCTCCATCGTCACGGAGCGGTTCGCTGGAGACGCCGCGGTGACGGGAGCCGCACATCCCCTCGGCCGTATGGGCACCCCGGCGGAGGTGGGTGACGTCGTCGCGTGGTTGCTGTCGAACGCCGCCAGCTTCGTCACGGGCACAGTCATCCCGGTCGACGGCGGGCGCGCCGCCTGGGGTCGCGACCCCGAGGAGCGGTGGCCCGAGCCGGTCTAGCGGTCGCGGAGTATGTTCGTCATCCGCACGGTAGAGAGTCGCCGGCCGCTCTCGTCGCGCACGACGATCTCGTGGGTCGCGAGTGTGCGCCCCAGCACGAGGGCGTCACAGGTGGCGGTGACGAAGCCCGACGAGATGGATCCCGAGTGGGTCGCGTTGATCTCGATGCCCATGGCGATGCGACCAGGGCCGGCGTGGATCGCCGACGAGATCGACCCGAGGGACTCGCCCAGTACGACGTGCGCACCGCCGTGAAGGATGCCCAGCACCTGGGTGTTGCCCTCGACCGGCATGGTCGCGACGGAGTGCTCCGCAGAGAGCTCGAGGTACTCGATCCCCATCTTGCTCGAGAGGGCGCCGCCGCCGGATTCGACCAGCCGCGCGACGAGCTCCGGATCAAGATCATCGGGGTATTTCACTGGGCTCTCGCTTCACGTGGGGGCCGAACCACTGTCGGCGGGCGCTACTAGGCTGGCTGGGTGCCGGACTCAGAAAAGCCTACCCTTCTCGTCATCGACGGCCATTCGCTGGCCTTCCGCGCGTTCTACGCGCTCCCCGTCGACAGCTTCACGACGCGGGACGGGCAGCACACGAACGCGATCCACGGGTTCCTCTCGATGCTCATCCTGCTGCTGCAGAACGAGAAGCCGACGCACCTCGCGGTCGCCTTCGACATCTCGCGGTTCTCCTTCCGTACGCGCGAGTACCCGGAGTACAAGGGCACCCGCGGCGAAACCCCTTCGGAGTTCGTGGGGCAGATCCCGCTGCTCGAGGAAGCGCTCAAGGCGCTCGGTATCACGACGATCACCAAGGAGGACTACGAGGCCGACGACATCCTCGCGACCCTCGCCACCAAGGGCGCGGCGGAGGGCTTCGACGTTCTCGTAGTCTCGGGCGACCGCGACGCCATCCAGATGGTCACGCCGAACGTGACCCTGCTGTACCCGAACGCGCGGGGCGTCTCCGAGCTCAAGCGCTACGACCGCGACGCCGTCATCGAGCGGTACGGCATCGAGCCCGAGCAGTACCCGGATATCGCCGCGCTGGTCGGCGAGACGAGCGACAACCTCATCGGCATCGACAAGGTCGGCGAGAAGACCGCCGTCAAGTGGATCCAGCAGTACGGCTCGCTCGACGAGATCCTTGCGCACGCGGACGAGATCAAGGGCGTGGTGGGCGAGAAGCTGCGCGAGCAGCAGGACCGCGCAATCCGCAACCGCAAGCTCAACCACCTGCTGACCGACGTCGACCTCCCCGTCGGCCCCGCCGACCTCCTGCGCCGTCCGATGGACATCGCCGCCGTCCGCGAGGTGTTCGACCGACTGCAGTTCAAGACGCTCCTCGACCGGGTGCTGAAGATCGCTGCCGCGGAGCAGGGAGCGGACGTCATCGCCGACACGGCACCGCTGGCGTCGGGCATCCCCGTCATACGCACCATGGTCGACGAGGAGCTCGGCAAGTGGCTCACGACCCAGTCGGTGCAGGGCCAGAGCGCCCTGGGTCTGCGGATCGAGAGCACGAACGGCGTGGTGACGGGCTTCGGCATCGGTGCCGCCGACGAGACCGCCTGGGTGCCGTGGGCGACCGGTCGTGCGGACTACGTCGCGCTCGAGGAGTGGCTCGCGAGCGACTCGCCGAAGGTGATGACCGGATCGAAGATCCAGCTCAAGACCGCGCGCGACTCCGGGCTGGAGATCAACGGGATCGCCTACGACACGATCCTGGCCGGCTGGCTGCTGAAGCCGGGCAGCAAGTCCGAGACGCTCGAGTCGCAGGTGGAGTACTACCTGGGGGAGACGCTGCAGCTCTCCGACCCGAATCAGCTCATCCCCGAGACCGAGCCCGCGAGCCCCGCGACCGAGGCGTGGTACTCGCTCCGCCTCGCCTCCTACCTCTCGGAGAAGCTCGACGCCGGCTCGCTGGACGTGCTCGAGACCATCGAGATGCCGCTCGTGCCCGTCCTCGCCACGATGGAGCAGACCGGCATCACGGTCAACCGCGACATCCTGGGCAGGCTCACGAGCGATCTGGCCGCGAAGTCGGCCGACGTGGCCGCCCGCGCCTTCGCCGAGATCGGCCGCGAGATCAACCTCGGTAGCCCGAAGCAGTTGCAGGAGGTGCTCCTGCATA
>Ga0247740_1000179_pt1 | contig 34156 bp, 30 predicted proteins | sample UWRJL148409B2_FD_180942 | JGI IMG/M metagenome (GOLD analysis project Ga0247740, IMG submission 180942) | Plant litter microbial communities from Arlington Agricultural Research Station in Wisconsin, United States - UWRJ-L148-409B-2 | ecosystem: Environmental > Terrestrial > Plant litter >...
GGCGCAACCGCTCCTTCAAGATTTATTGTTCCTGATAATTTTGCAGGAGTTCCTCCTGTACCACTTGTGGTAATAGTAAAAGAAATAGTGGCTGTTGGTGTGCCGCTTATCGTTATCGTTTTGTTTGTATCATCCTTTACGAAAGTTATTCCGGATGCAGGTAATCCTTTTATTGAAACGTCTGTTGCGTCACCTCCCCACACAAAAATCATTGGTTCAATAGCTGTTTCTGATGTAACTGTTTGATTAATGTCACTGTCTGTTGTTAAGCTCTGAGAACTTTCAACAACAGGAACTTCGCCTTGAATAGCAATCATAGTACTTGCGTAATTAGTAAGTGCTGCTTTAAGAGCCGGAATTACAAGTGCTGATTTATCATCGACAGCATTATTAAATGTCCATTTTAAATCTCCACCGGAAACCCTGCCCGCATATTGCATAACCTTACTTTTGGCTATTGATGGATCGTCGATAATTTGATTTTTTATGTAAAACGATGCATCATTATCGAAATTATTATAAGTATTTGCACCTAAAAATGATTTTACGCTTGCAGGAATCTGGTCTTCGCGATTGGTTACAACGTAGGCATCGAAATCAGTGGTAGAATTTATTTTTCCTGCAATGTTATACAATGGGTTGGTGTCTCCATAAGCTACAAATCGCATTTTATTTGTAGCGATATCGGCATCAAAGGTATTATTAAATGCTTTGATACTACCGCCAGCTTCACCGGAGAAAGTTCCTACTGTTTTTGCATTGTTTTTCTGAGCCGATTCATCCCAGGCATCCGTGCCCTGCATCGAGATCATCATTGGATTTTTAGTATTTCTAAAATAATTGCCTTCTACAAATAAAGACGATCCCATAGTTGATCCGGCACCATATTTAGAATTACCATCATAATAATTATTGTAGATGTGGGCTGAATAAAAGCGAACACGAGGATGGCGCGAGTCAGAGTGATCGAACCAGTTATGATGATATGTGATATACAAGCCGGTTGTAGTCCCTTCGCTTAAACCTAAAAGACTTGCTTTTCCGCTATCCCAAAAGTGATTGTAAGCTAATGTAATATAAGTGGAATTTTTATTGTCTAATGCTCCGTCGCCTTTTATTTGGTCAGCGTCACTTCCGGCATCTCCATAAAATAAATCATTATTATGTACCCAAATATGGTCATTATCTTGTTGCATTCCGATATTATCACCAGCAGTGCTATTGCAATTCATGAAGCCGAGATTACTAACCTCAATATTCGAAGCCGACTTAAGTCTTATTCCCATTCCGTTTACAACAGCATCATCTCCAACTCCTTCTATGGTAAGATAGCTGTTGGCATTATTTGCATTTTCGATCGTAATATCACCGCCTTCCATTATAGTCATGTCGGTAATGTTTCCAATTAAACGAATAATAAAAGGACGTGTGTCTTTTCCTTTTTTAATACCGTAAAGAATATTTTGTAAACTAACACATGGATTAGCGCTGGCTCCTGTAATATTCATCGAAATAGTATTTTTTGTATTTTGACTAATATAAAGAATCACTGCGTTGTTTTTTGGTGTGCCGTCTGCTTTATATCCTCCCGGAATACGACCACCGTGAAAAGCAAAACCTGATCGATCATGGGATGATACTGTTAAATTTTGTGTCGAAGATCCCGATCCTTCTACTGTTGCTGTAACTGGTTTAATGGTTATAGTATAATTTCCTGCAGCAAGTCCCGGAATATCGGCACGAAAATACGTTCCATAATCACGGATTAATTCGTTGTCTATTTTTTTATTGGTTTGACCGCCTCCGGTGTAGTAAACATTATAAGTGTCTGCTCCGGAAAGTGGCATCCATTTTACATAAGCTGATTCCAGCCAACCTGATGATTCATTAATTGTTATTTGCTGTGACCATGTTTGTATGGTAGCGAATAAAAATAGTAGATAAAGTAATCCTCTTTTCATGTTGTTTAGTTTTAAAGTTAGTCAAAGCGTGGTTTTTGTGGATTTTATATCTTTAAAATGAATGCAGTAAAATGTAATCGATTACACAAAAATAAGTATTATTTTTAAATTATTAGTGTTTATTCTCTAAAAAAGATATAATATAAAAAACAGATCTTTTTTTTACCGAATATGTAATAAATTGCGCAGATTGTAATTTATTACATATGTAAAATCAATAGCTATTTGAGAGATTTTATGGGATTTTCTGACTGCTATTTAGATGATGGAGTTTGATTCTAAATTTATATTAAAGCAGTATTTTTTTGAAAAAGTAAAAAGACTTCCTGCCATTCATATTACAAAATGATCAATAAGTTTAGTCAAAAAAAGATGCAAAAGGCTGAATATAAAATAACCTGTTAAAGAAGTAATAGATCCACTTCTAATTAAAAAACGGGTATAAAAAAAGCCTTTTTGATTTCTCAAAAAGGCTTTGTATGTATATGAGTAAAGAATTAATCTTTACTTGATAATTTCGATAATAATCTTAAGAATTCGATGTATAACCAAACTAAAGTAATCATTAATCCCATAGCTCCGTACCATTCCATAAATTTTGGCATTCTTTCCTGAACTCCTTTTTCAATTTGATCAAAGTCTAAAAATAAGTTCAAAGCGGCAATAATGATAACAAAAACACTAATTCCAATGCTCATCATTCCATTTCCGTAATGAACAGGAGTAAAATTAAAAATCAACGAAGCGATCCATGAAATCAAATAATAGGTTGCAATTGCTAAAGTAGCAGCAATAACTACTGATTTAAATTGCTCCGTAACTTTTACAATTTTAAATTTATATAATCCCAGGCAAACTAAAAAAGTTACAAGCGTTGCACTAACCGCATTTATTACGATTCCCGGATATTTAGCTTCAAAAATAGCAGAAATTCCTCCAATAAATAAACCTTCAAATAAGGCATAACCCGGAGCCAAATATGGAGAAAGGTGAGGTTTGAATACTGAAACTAAAACCAAAATAAATCCTATTATTGCTCCGCCAATTGCAGGTAATAAAGCATTCATTCCGTTAAATGCCATCCACCATGTAACCATTGCAGATCCGCATAATATTAAAAATAAAATAGCTGTTTTATTGATAGTACCTGACAAAGTCATTTCCTGATTGTAATCAATAATTTGAGCTTGGTGTACTTCTTCAGCTTTTGAAACAGCATTTGATGAAAAACGCTTGTTGCTTAAAAATGGATTTTTTGAGTTGAAGTTCATATTTCTAATACATTTAAATGAACCCAAATATATGGAGTTTTTTTGAAGCCCGTATTGTTTAAGTTAAATTTTTAACATGAATTTCTCTTCTGAAATAGAATGTCCCTGAAATAAAAAATCCATTCGTTATTGCGAATGGATTTCTTTATATTTTGATTGAAAATTTTAGTTCAATAAATCTAAAACTAATGATGGAAACAAACCTAAAACTATATTTAAAGTGATTGAAATTACAGCAACGGCATAAATAAGGAAAGGTTTTCCTGTACGTTCCTGGTTTGGTTCTTTAGAATACATGGCTAATATTAATTTGAAATAATAACCAACACTAATAATAGAGTTGATAACAGCAACAATTACTAAAGCAATATATCCGGCCTCAATAGTTTGATTGAATAAAAACAATTTAGCGAAGAATCCTGAGAAAATAGGAATACCGGCCATAGATAATAATGAACCTGTAAGGATTGCCGCTAACAATGGATTTGTTTTTCCTAAACCGTGAAAATTCGTAATATCTTCATTGTCCTGATTTTTACAAACATATAATATTACGCTAAAAGCAGCAATTCCGGCTAATGCATATGCAGCAGTATAATATAATAAAACACCTGCTGATGTGGCAACGGTTAATAAAGTCATCAACATAAAACCTGCATGCGAAATCCCTGAGAATGCCAACATACGTTTTACATTTACCTGACGTAATGCCATTATATTACCAACAGTCATAGAAGCAATTGAAATGATCACTACGATAGTTTCAAATGTTCCTAAAAGATCCTGATTGTCTAAAGAAGGAACAAAATTTAATGCCGAAACCAATTTATAAAGAGTTGCAATCGCTACTACTTTTGCCAAAGTACTCATTAATGCAGTAGTTAAAGCAGGAGATCCCTCGTAAACATCCGGAGCCCAGAAATGAAAAGGAACTGCAGCAACTTTAAACAACATACCAATAATCATCAAAATCATTCCAATTGGAAACCAGATTGGCAATTCGGCAGATAGAGAACTTTCATGAATTTCAGCAACATCAAAAGTTCCCATTGCTCCGTAAATAAGGCAAATTCCGAATAAGATAATTCCTGATGCAAAAGATCCCATCAAAAAGTATTTCATACCTGCTTCGTTACTTTTTAGATTTAATCTTTCGCTTGCTGCCAGTACATAAAGCGCAATTGATAAAATTTCGATTCCTAAGAAAAACATAGCTAAGTTTCCAAAAGAAACCATAGCAACTCCTCCGGCTAATAAAAAGATTTTTATAGCCACAAAATCAGAGATTTTTGTTGGATGATTTTCGTAAAAGTTATGACTTAATGCTACTAAGAAAATAGTCAGAATAATAAATAAAGATGAAAACGTAGTAGAGAACTTGCTCACCGTAATCATATTACTATAGTAACTTGCTGTTGATCCAAATTCGTAATAGTTAATGGCCAAAACACCCAACAAACCAATAATGGTGATAGGAACTATGGCTTTTCTTAAATTAAGAATTTCAAACAATAGGCAGAAAATACCCAATCCTGTTATAGCTATTAATGTATTCATTTTTGTTTTTTTGATTTAGGAAATCTCAAACTAATGATGCCCTAATTTATTTTTATTTAAAATATTAATTTTTATTGATAACGTTTAGAATTGTTTCTAAACTTGGTGTAATCAAGTCTGTAATTGGTTTTGGATAAAATCCGAATAATATTAAAACCGCAATAATTACTACGAATGAAATTCCTTCATTAACAGAAACATCCGCAAAAGTTTTAGAATTCGTTTCTCCTAACATTACATTTTGAAACATTTTAAGCATATAATAAGCTCCTAAAATAATAGTTGTTCCGCCTAAAACAGCAAACCAAATATTAATTTGAGAAAGACTATACAAAACAGTAAACTCTCCAACGAAATTAAAAGTTCCCGGCAAAGCGACAGAAGCCAATACCAAAATTAAAAACATAGAAGTAAATTTTGGAGATTGAGTACGAATACCGCCCAATTCACTAATTTCTCTGGTTTCGAACCTTCTAAAGATAACTTCACCGGCAAAGAACAATCCTACTACAACAAAACCGTGAGCAATCATTTGTAAAACAGCTCCGCGTAAACCATCAATGGTTAATGTGTAAGTTCCTGCAGCAATTAATCCAACGTGTGCAAGAGAAGAATAAGCCAACAATTTCTTTAAATCTCTTTGTCTTAAAGCTACGATCGATCCGTAAATTACTCCCGCAATTCCTAAAGCAATAAAGATATTCATGTATTCTTTTGCAGCCAATGGTGCAATTGGCAATTGCCAACGAATAACACTGTATAATCCCATTTTTAGCATGATACCAGATAAAAGCATTGTTCCAACAGTTGGCGCTTTTTGGTAAACGTTTGCCTGCCATGTATGGAAAGGAATAATTGGAATTTTAATTGCATACGCTAAAAAGAAAGCTAAGAAAATCCAAAGTTGTTCACTAGCCGATAGATTTAATTTGTATAAATCTTCGATCAAGAAAGTTCCTGCTTTTTGATATAAATAAATGAAAGCAATTAACATGAACAATGAACCAGCAAGTGTGTAAATAAAGAATTTAACTACTGCTTTTCTACGTTCTTCAGCATCACCATTACCCCAAATAAGAGCAATAAAGTAAATAGGAATAAGTGCTAATTCCCAAAAGATATAATATAAAAGACCATCTGCTGCAAGGAAAGTTCCTGTCATAGCAAAAGCCATAAATAAAATTAAAGCATAAAAACCTTTTGCATTTTTATATTCATTCCCAAAAGAAGAGAATATAATAATTGGGGTCAAAGCAGCAGTTAACAAAAGCATTGCAATTCCTAATCCATCGGCATTTAAAGCAAATGAAATATTAGGTTTTGTAATCCAGGTTTTGATTAAACTGATGTTTTCGCCTGCATAAAAATGATTTAGCAATACAATTGAACAACCTAAAGCCGCCAAACTAAAGAACAAAGCTACTTTAGATGCTAGTTTGTCGCCAGCAAAATAAGTGACAAATGCACCAATTAGAAGAATAATTAATATAAGAGAAACGTTCATAGTTGTAAAATTATTTAGCTAAAAATATATAGGAAACAATGGCGCAAAGACCCAAAACAAAGGCAAAAAGATATAATCCGATACTTCCGTTTTGTAATTTTTTACCCTGAAAAGCGATTTCATTGGTTACTTTTCCTAATCCAAAAACAAGAGCAGATAAACCAGTCTCTATATAGTCTCTGAAAAATCTTGATAATCCATTAATAGAGCGAACAAATACGGCATCGTAAGCTTCGTCTACATAATATTTGTTGTATAAAACTTTGGTTAAACCTGTAATGTTTTCATCGGCTTCCGGAACATTATCCTGTTTGAAGTATTTAATGTAAGCAATTAAAATACCTAACAATCCGCCTAAAACAGCAACTCCCATCAAAGTGTATTCTGTTGTGCCTAAATGATGCTCTTCTCCTGCCACTTTCGTGAAAAGCGGAGCCAGATATTCATTCAGCCAGCTATTTCCTGGTAAACTGATTAATCCTCCAAAAGTTGCCAAAATAGCTAAAATGATAAGCGGGATAGTAATTAATGAACCACTTTCATGTAAATGATGTTTTTGTTCTTCAGTTCCTCTAAATTCTTTGAAGAAAGTTAAGAACATTAATCTGAACATATAGAAAGCTGTCATGATTGAAGCTATCGATCCTACAACGTATAATGGAATGCTGTGGTGGAAAGCAGTCAATAAAATTTCATCTTTAGAAAAGAATCCTGAGAAAAAAGGAACCCCTGAGATTGCCAATGAAGAAATCAACATCGTCCAGAAAGTGATAGGCATTGCTTTACGCAAACCACCCATTTTACGCATATCCTGTTCACCATGTAAACCGTGAATTACTGAACCAGAACCTAAGAACAGACAAGCCTTGAAGAAAGCGTGTGTGATTACGTGGAAAACAGCTACTTCGTAAGCACCAAATCCTAAAGCTAAAAACATTAATCCTAATTGAGAAACGGTAGAGTAGGCCAATACTTTTTTAATATCTGTCTGTACTAAACCAATTGTTGCTGCCACTAATGAAGTCACAGCTCCAATAATTGCAATTACAGTCTGAACGTCTGGTGCTAAATCAAAAACAAAGTTTAATCTCGTTACCATGAAGATACCTGCAGTAACCATTGTCGCCGCGTGAATCAATGCAGAAACCGGAGTTGGTCCAGCCATCGCATCAGGCAACCAGGTGTATAAAGGAATTTGAGCAGATTTACCACAAGCTCCAATAAACAAACATAAAGCTGCTAATGAAAGCAAAGGTAAATTTAGGTTTGTTGCTCCAGCGATTGCCGTTTTCAAAGTTGCATAATCTAAAGTTGAGAACATAGAGCCTAAAATGAACATTCCAATTAAAAGACCTAAATCTCCAATTCTGTTCATGATGAAAGCTTTTTTCGCAGCATCATTGTAATCTTGGTTTTTATGCCAAAATCCAATTAATAAATAGGAGCAAAGTCCAACACCTTCCCATCCGATGAAAAGTACTAATAAGTTGCTTCCAATTACAAGTGTAATCATAAAGAAAATGAACAAATTCAAGTAAGAGAAGAATTTGTGCATGTTCTCGTCATCATGCATGTAACTGATAGAGTATAAGTGAATCAAAGATCCAATTCCCGTTACAAAAAGTAACCAAAGAACAGATAATTGATCTAATAAAAATCCAAGATTGATTTTTAAATTGCTAATTTGAATCCAATCAAATAAAGTCACTTCAATTGCTTTTCCAGTTGAAGTTATTTGATTAAAAAGTAGAAGAGAAACTATAAAAGAAATTACTACGGCAATAGTTCCGATTGCACCAGAAACTGTTTTCCCTAAGTTTTTGCCAAAGAAAACGTTGATTAAAAATCCTAAAAAAGGAGATAAAACTAAAAGTAAAGCTAAATTGGTATCCATTTTTATTTATCCTTTTAAATTTTTTAAATTATCGATACTAATCGAACCTAAATTTCTAAAGATCGAAACTAAAATAGCCAATCCAACTGCAACTTCTGCTGCAGCAACTGCCATCGAGAAGAATACAAAGACTTGTCCTTGTGCGTCTTGATGATAAGTTGAAAAAGCAACAAATAAAAGGTTAACAGCATTCAACATGATTTCGATAGACATGAAAACGATAATAGCATTTCGTCTGTACAATACACCAAAAATACCAATACAGAAAAGTACAACACTTAAAAAGATGTAGTTTTCAATACCTATTTGATTTAATATATTACCCATTATTTATTTAATTTTTCTTTTTTAGACAATAATACAGTTCCAATCATGGCTACTAAAAGCAAGACCGAAGCGAATTCAAACGGAACCATATATTCGTTCAGTAATATTTTACCCAATACTTTGATCGATTGAAAATCTTCACCAGTTGAATCGTATTCACCAACAATTGGTTTAGAGTTAATGAAAATGGCAATCAATACAACGCAAATCAAACAAAAAGAAACAATCGCGCCTAAACGTGTAATTCTGGGTCTGTGTACTTGATGGCGTTCGTTAAGATTCATCAACATGATCGTAAACAGGAACAAAATCATAATTGCTCCGGAATAAACTATAAGATGTACTATAGCTAAAAATTGAGCATTCAATAGTAAATAATGACCAGCAATTGAGAAAAAACAAATCACTAAATAAATAGCACTATGAATTGGGTTTCTGCTAAAAATGGTCAAAAAAGCGGTAATCACCGTAATAAACGCTAAGAAACAAAATATAATTTGTACAGTTGTCGCGTGTGCAAAATCAGGAATATGTATCATTTAGTTAGCATTATTAAGTTGAGCATTTTTGATCGCCACATCAAGAGGCATCACTAGTCTGTCTTTTCCAAAAATGAAATCTTCTCTTTCGTAGCTAGCAGGAACTAATACTTTTGAAGTCGTCAAATAGATTGCATCTTTCGGGCAAGCTTCTTCGCATAAACCACAGAAAATGCAACGCAACATATTGATTTCATATATCGAAGCATATTTTTCTTCTCTGTACAAATGTTTTTCATCTGCTTTACGTTCTGCAGCTTTCATCGTGATTGCTTCAGCAGGACATGATAAAGCACATAATCCACAAGCGGTACAGTTTTCACGACCTTGTTCATCACGTTTTAACTGGTGTTGACCACGATAAACCGGACTCATTTCACGCACTTGCTCAGGATAGTGAATCGTCACTTTTTTTCTGAATAAGTGTTTAAGTGTGATATATAATCCTTTCACAATCGCCACAAGATACAATCGTTCCCAAAAAGTCATCTCTTTATTCGAGACCATCTTTTTTCTACCCGATAATGATATAGTTTCTATTGACATTTTTTAATGTATGATTTACGATTTACTATTTGTTTTTAAACAAATCAAATCTGTTTTATTTTTATTTGAAGCTAATCCTGCTATCCGCTATATCTTTTGTCCGCTGCGGCGGATAAAAAGATGCTGCTTCTATCAAGGCTTGGCATTACGGTTCTTAGAATCCTAAAGCTGTTGCGATATCGTGTCTTAAAATAACAGCTCCGGTAATCATGATATTAATGATTGAAAGCGGAATTAAAATTCTCCAGCCTAAATTCATTAATTGGTCATATCTAAATCTTGGAATTGTCCAACGTACCCACATATAGAAAAATATGAAGAAACATAATTTTGCAAACAATGCTGCAATTCCTAATAGATTAGCAATATTTACTCCAGCATGTTCTACCATCCAGCTCATTCCAGGATAATTATATCCTCCAAAGAATAAAACAGAAATAATAGTAGCTGAGATAAACATACTTGCATATTCAGCAAATAAATAGAATCCCATTTTCATGGATGAATATTCTGTATGGTAACCACCAATCAACTCAGATTCACATTCTGCTAAATCGAAAGGAGTTCTGTTAGTTTCAGCAAAAGAACAAATAAGGAAAATCAAGAAAGATAAAGGCTGGTAAAATACGTTCCAGTTCATTTCTTGTTGTTGAAGAGAGATTTCTCTTAAACTTAAAGTCCCGGTCATCATCAACAAAGCAATCATTGATAATCCCATTGCAACTTCATAAGAAACCATTTGCGAAGCTGCACGAACAGCTCCCATCAAAGAGAATTTATTATTAGAAGCCCATCCACCAATCATGATGCCATAAACTCCAATAGAAAGTACTCCAAAAATGTATAAAATACCAATATTAATATCGGTTGCCTGCAATAGAACATCGCGACCAAAAATATGTAATTTATCTCCCCAGGGAATTACTGCACTTGTCATTAAAGCTGTACTCATGGCAATTGCCGGTCCTACAACGAATAAAAACTTGTTAGGTGTATTTGGGAAAAATTCTTCTTTTGAGAATAATTTCATACCATCTGCAAGAGGTTGTAATAATCCTCCCCATCCGGCACGGTTTGGTCCTACACGATCCTGAAGATAAGCTGCAACTTTACGTTCAGCCCAGGTAGAATACATTGCCATGATCATTGTTATAGCGAAAACCACAACAATCACAACACTTTTTTCTATAATAAATGTACCATCTACCATCGTTATGAATTTTTGTTGTTAGTATTTAATGGAATTTCAGCCATACTAATTTTTTTACGGTCTTCATCTCTACCCATAAGGATAGTTTTTTCAGTATCGATTTCTACTTTCTCTAATTTTTGAGTGTAGTTATTTTGGTTGATAACAGAATCTTTTTCAAATTCTCTTGGTCCTTCGATAACCCAGTCATTTACATTTTTGTGTTCAAAACGACAAGAGTTACAAATGAATTCTTCAACTTCATGATACTCGTCTTTACGACCTGTAACACGTTGAATTTCTCCTCCAAACATCCAAACAGTAGTTTTTCCACAACATCCAGGAGTTGTACACTCTCTGTGTGCATTGTATGGTTTGTTAAACCAAACTCTTGATTTAAAACGGAAAGTTTTGTCTGTTAAAGCTCCAACCGGACAAACGTCAATCATGTTTCCAGAAAACTCGTTGTCGATTGCTTTGGAAATTCCAGTTGAAATATTAGCATGATCACCACGATCTAATACTCCGTGAACTCTATTGTCTGTCAATTGATCTGCAACTTGTACACATCTTTGGCATAAAATACAACGGTTCATATGCAGTTGAATATTTGGACCAATATCTTCTGGTTCAAATGTTCTTTTTTCTTCAATAAAACGTGATTTCGGATTACCGTGCTCAAAACTTAAGTTTTGAAGATCACATTCTCCGGCCTGATCACAAATAGGACAATCTAACGGATGGTTGATCAATAAAAATTCTGTTACAGATTTACGGGCTTCCGTAACTCTGGCAGATGATTTACTGTTTACTTCCATCCCGTCCATACATCCTGTTACACAAGATGCCATTAATTTTGGCATTGGTCTTGGGTCAGCTTCACTACCTTTAGAAACTTCAACTAAACAACAACGGCATTTTCCGCCACTGCCTTTTAATTTTGAGTAATAGCACATGGCTGGCGGTACCAAATCTCCACCAATCATACGTGCAGCCTGCAGGATCGTTGTTCCTGGCTCTACGTCTATACTTTGACCGTCTATGGTTACTTTCATCTCTTGCTTTTGTTTTTTTAGTTTCAGGTTTCACGTTTCAGGTTTTAACTTGAAACAAAAAAACTTGAAACTTTAAACTATTTTTAAACTGTTTGTTTGCCTACTAAATGTTTCACTTGCGAGAAAGGTTCAGCAACAAAGTGATCTCTGTTTTTTATTTTTTCCGGGAAACGAACATGATATTCGAATTCATCTCTAAAGTGACGAATCGCCGCTGCTACTGGCCAGGAAGCTGCATCACCTAGAGGACAAATTGTGTTTCCTTCAATTTTACTTTGAATGCTCCACAATAATTCGATATCTTCTTCACGGCCCTGACCGTTTTCGATTCTCCATAAGATTTTTTCTAACCATCCAGTTCCTTCACGACAAGGTGTACATTGTCCGCAAGATTCGTGGTGGTAAAAACGTGCAAAATTCCAAGTGTTTCTTACTACACAAGCAGTGTCATTATACACGATAAATCCTCCTGAACCTAACATAGATCCGGTAGCAAAACCACCATCACTTAAAGATTCGTAAGACATTAATCGGTCTTCGCCATTTGCTGTTTTAAAAATTAATTCAGCTGGTAAAATTGGCACTGAAGATCCTCCCGGTACAAATGCTTTCAAAGGTCTGCTAGAAGACATTCCGCCTAGGTATTCGTCAGAATTCATGAATTCGTCAACACTTAATCCTAATTCAATTTCGTAAACTCCTGGATTTTTAATGTGTCCGGAAGCAGAGATTAATTTAGTTCCGGTTGAACGTCCAATTCCTATTTTAGCATAATCATCACCAGAATTGTTGATGATCCATGGCACGGTAGCAATAGTTTCAACATTGTTTACTACTGTTGGGTTTGCCCAAAGTCCTGAAACTGCTGGGAAAGGTGGTTTGATACGAGGATTTCCTCTTTTACCTTCCAGTGACTCGATAAGTGCAGTTTCTTCTCCGCAAATATAAGCTCCGGCTCCACAGTGAACGTATAACTCTAAATCGTAACCTGTACCTAATATATTTTTTCCTAACCAACCGGCAGCTTTAGCTTCAGCGATGGCTCTTTCTAGTATTTTGTAAACCCACATATATTCTCCACGAATGTAGATATACGAAAGGTTAGCTCCTAAAGCAAAACTCGAGGTAATCATTCCTTCGATCAATAAGTGAGGAATATATTCCATCAAATAACGATCTTTAAAAGTACCCGGTTCAGACTCGTCGGCGTTGCAAACTAAATGTCTTGGTTTGCCTGATTTTTTATCAATAAAACTCCATTTCATTCCGGCAGGGAAACCTGCACCACCACGACCACGAAGACCTGATTTTTTTACTTCTTCAGTAACTTCATCCGGTGTAAGGGTTTTTAGTGCTTTTTCTACAGATGCATAACCACCATTTTGGCGATATACTTCGTAGGTTTTAATTCCTGGAATATTGATTTTATCTAATAATATTTTTTGTGACATCTTATTTATCGTGTAATATTATTTTATCATCTTTACAATCAGCGATTAACTGATCAATCTTATCTTCTGTCAATTTTTCTTTGTAGAAATCGCCTAATTGTAACATTGGAGCATATCCGCAGGCACCTAAACATTCTACACCGGCAATGGTAAACATTCCGTCCGGAGTTGTTTCTCCCATTTTAATGCCTAATTTTTCAGAAGTATAATCCATTAAATTTTCGGCACCGTTTAAACAACAACAAGAAGTCTGGCAAAACTCAAACATGTATTTTCCAATTGGCTTTTGGTTGAACATGGTATAAAAAGTAACCACTTCATAAACCTCAATTGGTTTTATCTGAAGAATTTCGGCAACTTTATCTTGCAATTCAGTACTAAGCCAGTTGTTATGTGCATCTTGTACTTCATGCAAAACAGGCAATAGAGCTGATTTTTGTTTGCCTTCAGGATAATGACTGATTAATTCATTGATACGGGTGATCAATGCTTCGGTCATATTTATTTCTTGTTTGTAATGTTTACGTTCCATTTTTATTTTAGATTTTAGATTTTAGATTTTAGATTTTTTCAATCTTTGTCCTTAATCCATATTCTGCAATCTCTTTTATTTTAGATTTTAGATTTCTAATTTTAGATTTTTCAATCTGCATTCTAAAATCTAAAATCAACAATTTTTTTACGCGTCTAATTCTCCGGCAATAACATTTAAGCTTGATAAAATAACAATTGCATCAGAAAGTAAAGCGCCTTTTATCATTTCAGGATATGCCTGGTAATAAATAAAACAAGGTCTTCTAAAATGTAATCTGTATGGAGTTCTGCTTCCGTCAGTAACTAAATAAAATCCTAATTCTCCATTTCCTCCTTCAACAGGGTGATAAATTTCTGCCACTGGTACAGGAACTTCTCCCATTACGATCTTAAAGTGATAAATTAAAGATTCCATAGAAGTATAAACATCTTCTTTTGGAGGAAGGTAGTAATCAGGAACTTCTGCATGATATTCGTTTCCGGCTGGCATTTTATCCAAAGCCTGACGAATAATGCTTAAACTTTCCCAAACTTCTGCGTTACGAACACAGAAACGATCATATGTATCACCTGATTTTCCAACAGGAACTACAAAATCGAAATCTTCGTAAGAGGAGTAAGGTTGTGCAACGCGAACATCGTAATCAACTCCGGCAGCACGTAAGTTTGGACCTGTAAATCCGTAAGCCATTGCTTGCTCTGCTGAGATTGCACCTACGTCTACGGTTCTGTCAAGGAAAATTCTGTTTCTTTCAAATAAGTTTACAAACTCTTGCCAAGCGACAGGAAATTCTTCTAAGAATGCATCTAGTTTGCGGAAAGCTTCTGGTGACCAGTCTCTTTCGAAACCACCAATTCTTCCCATATTTGTTGTTAAACGAGCGCCACAAATTTCTTCGTAGATCTCGTAAACTTTTTCTCTAAATTGAAAAACATATAAGAAACCAGTATAAGCACCAGTATCAACACCTAAGATTGAATTACAAATTAAGTGATCTGTAATACGAGCCAATTCCATTACGATAACTCGTAAATATTGGGCACGTTTAGGAACTTCAATATTTAGTAATTTCTCCAAAGTCATCCACCATCCCATGTTATTGATAGGAGACGAGCAATAGTTCATACGGTCTGTAAGAGGCGTAATTTGATAAAAAGGACGATTTTCGGCGATTTTCTCAAAAGCTCTGTGTATGTAACCAATGGTTGGTTCAGCTTCAAGAATTCTCTCACCGTCCATCAACAGGATATTTTGAAAAATACCATGGGTGGCTGGGTGTGTTGGGCCTAAATTAAGTACCGAAAGCTCGCTTCCGTCTTCGTTTAGTTTATCCTTAACTATTTTAGCATAACGATGCTCTGGTGGTAATAATAGTTCTGACATTTTATAATGTTGAATTATTTATTTTTAGCAATTTGTTGTTGTTCTTCCAAAGAATCTGTCATCTTTATCAGTTCTTCCGCTGTCTTCCATTGGGAATTCTTTTCGCATTGGGAAAGACACCATTTCATCCATATTCAAAATACGTTTCAGTTGCGGGTGCCCAATAAAGTTTACGCCGAAAAAGTCGTATGTTTCTCTTTCCATCCAGTTTGAACTTAAGAAAATATTTGAAATGGTTTTAATTTCTGGTTTTTCACCGTTTAAGAATACTTTAATTCTAATTCGTTTGTTTTCGTACCAGTTATGTAAATGATATACTATGGCAAACTGACGATCTGTTTCGTTGTCCGGATAGTGAACTCCGCATAAATCAGTTAAAAAGTGAAAACGAAGGTCAGCATCGTTTTTCAGGAAAAGAATCAAAGCTGTGATTTTGTCAGCTGAAGCTTCTAATGTAAAAACATCTCTTTCCTCGTGAAAGTTAAAAACACTTGAATCAAATGTTTCAGTAAGTTTATCTTGTATCAGGGTATTTTCTAAGGCCATCTTATGAAATATTATATGAAGCTAATAATTCTTGGTATTCCGGTGAGCTTCTGCGTCTAACAGATTCGCTTTTTACCAGTTCCTGAAGTCTCATTACTCCATCAACAATTTGTTCTGGTCTTGGCGGGCATCCCGGAACATAAACGTCAACAGGAATTACTTTGTCGATTCCTTGTAAAACAGAATAAGTATCAAAGATTCCTCCTGATGAAGCACAAGCTCCAACAGCAATTACCCAGCGTGGTTCAGACATTTGTTCGTATACCTGTCTTAAAATAGGGGCCATTTTTTTAGAAATAGTTCCCATAACAAGCAACATATCAGCCTGACGAGGAGAAAAACTCACACGCTCAGAACCAAATCGTGCTAAATCATAGTGTGAAGCCATTGTAGCCATAAATTCGATACCGCAGCATGAAGTTGCAAAAGGCAATGGCCATAATGAATTGGCTCTCGCTAAACCTACAACATCGTTAAGTTTTGTAGCGAAGAAACCTTCTCCTACAACCCCTTCTGGTGGTGCAACCATATTTACATTTGAATTGCTCATTTTATTTTAGATTTTAGATTTCTGATTTTAGATTTTGGAAACCTTGAAAATCGAAATCAATATTTTTAAAATCAATTATATTTTGAGAAATTTATTTTTCAAATCTAAAATTCTAAATCATTCCAATCTAAAATCTATAATCTGAAATCTAAAATTTCTTATTCCCAGTCTAATGCTTTTTTCTTGATGATGTAGAAAAAGCCAACTAAAAGAAGTGACATGAACACGATCATCTTTAACATTCCTTCTACTCCTAATTCTTTAAAGTTTACTGCCCAAGGATACAAGAAAATTACCTCTACATCAAACAATACAAACAAAATAGCTACCAGGAAGTATTTTACTGAAAAAGGAATACGCGCGTTACCCACAGATTCAACACCGCACTCAAAGTTTTTATCTTTGGTTTCAGAACTTCTTTTTGGTCCTAATTTTCCGGAAATAATGATTGTTCCTACCACAAAACCAACAGCTAAAATGAACTGCATTAAAATAGGAATGTAATTGTATTGATCAGATTGCATAATCTTAGGTTTTTTACTTAAAGAATAAGCCACAAAGATAACTTTCAACTCTGTAAATCACAAGCTAAAAAAGGATTTAAGTGAGTTGTAAAAGGGGTATTATTTGTAATTTTTATTCATTATAAATAATAGTAAGGTTTTTTAAGACTTTTTTAAGATTTGAGCAAAAAAAAACGTCTCGAATTAAATCGAAACGTTTTTAAACCATTCAGAGGCAAAAAAAATAAATTGCTATATTTTTCTTAGATTACTGCTACTTTAGCAGCAACTTTCCCTTTTCTTCCTTCTTCTTCTTCGTAGCTTACACGGTCACCTTCGCGTAATTCTTCCGCGTTAATTCCTGAAGCGTGAACGAAGATATCTTTTCCTGTTTCTTCGTCTGTAATGAATCCATAACCTTTAGATTCATTGAAAAATTTTACTGTACCTGTACGCATTGTAATTGTAATAATAATTTATAATGTAGCAAATGTAATATATAAATTCATACAAAAGACAATAAGGTGTTAATTTTTTGTAAAAATTATTGATTCACAGTGTTTTCGCTATTTATTTTGCATCAATTTTGATATGGAAGTAATTTATTTAAGAATCATTAATTGTAAGAATAAAAGTTAAAAAAGTAGCTTATGTTTTACAAAAAATTATTATATTATGCACAAGTCAACTCTTAAAAGTGTGTTTTTGTGGAGGATACTTGTATTTACTGATGCTCTCCTTTAAAAACGTTACTAACTTTCGGTTTTTATAAACAATAAAAAATAAAAAATGGCAGCTATAAATTTAGCTGCCAGGTATAATTTTTAGAGTTCTGAGAATTTATACTGCATCAATTTTAATGTGCAACTCTTTCAATTGAGCATCATCGATTGCTGCAGGTGCATCAATCATAACATCACGTCCGGAATTGTTTTTTGGAAATGCAATGAAATCCCTAATGGTTTCCTGACCTCCTAAAATAGCAACAAGCCTGTCTAAACCAAATGCCAAACCTCCGTGTGGCGGTGCTCCAAATTGAAAAGCATCCATTAAGAAACCAAATTGTGCTTTTGCTTCTTCTTCTGTAAATCCTAAATATTTAAACATTAATTGTTGAGTTGCTTTATCGTGAATACGAATCGATCCTCCACCAATTTCATTTCCGTTTAATACCATATCATAAGCATTAGCACGAACTTTTCCAGGTTCGGTTTCTAACAAGGCCATATCTTCTGGTTTTGGCGATGTAAACGGGTGGTGCATGGCATGATAACGTCCGCTTTCTTCGTCAAGTTCTAATAATGGGAAATCTACAACCCATAACGGAGCAAATTCTTCCGGTTTACGCAAACCTAAACGAGTGGCCAATTCCATACGAAGTGCAGAAAGTTGAGCGCGTGTTTTATTTGCCGGTCCTGAAAGTACAAAAATCATATCGCCAGGTTTTGCTCCTGTAATTTTTGCCCATTGTCCTAAATCGTCCTGATCGTAGAATTTATCTACAGATGATTTAAAAGTTCCGTCGTCATTGCATTTTGCATATACCATTCCTGATGCTCCAACTTGTGGACGCTTAACCCAGTCAATCAATCCGTCGATTTCTTTACGAGTGTAATTTCCGGCTCCCGGAACAGCAATACCAACTACTAATTCTGCAGCATTAAATACAGGGAAGTCTTTATGTTGTGCAAATTCGTTTAACTCACCAAACTCCATTCCAAAACGAATGTCCGGTTTGTCATTTCCATATGTTTTCATAGCATAGTCGTAGGTAATTCTAGGGAATTTGTCTACTTCAATACCTTTGATTTCTTTTAGTAAATGTCTAGTCAATCCTTCAAAAACATTCAAAATATCTTCTTGCTCCACAAATGCCATTTCGCAATCGATTTGTGTAAACTCAGGCTGACGGTCTGCACGTAAATCTTCATCGCGGAAGCATTTTACGATTTGGAAATATTTATCCATTCCGCCCACCATCAATAACTGTTTGAAGGTTTGTGGCGATTGTGGTAAAGCATAAAACTGACCTTCGTTCATACGGCTTGGTACAACGAAATCTCTTGCTCCCTCAGGAGTAGATTTAATTAAATAAGGCGTTTCAACTTCGCAAAAATCTAAATCAGATAAATATTTACGAACTTCCATCGCTACTTTATGACGGAATAACAAACTGTTTTTTACAGGATTTCTTCGGATGTCTAAGTAACGGTATTTCATTCTGATATCTTCTCCACCATCAGTTTCGTCTTCAATTGTAAATGGAGGCGTAAGTGCTGCATTTAAAATTGTTAATTCAGTAACTAAAATTTCGATTTCACCAGTCGGAATATTTTTGTTTTTGGCTTCACGCTCAATCACAGTTCCTTTTACCTGAATTACAAATTCACGACCAAGAGTTTTTGCCAATTCAAAAACAGTTTTATCAGTACGACTTTCGTCGAAAATAAGTTGTGTAATTCCGTAACGGTCGCGTAAATCAACCCAATTCATAAATCCTTTATCGCGTGATTTTTGAACCCAACCCGCTAGTGTAACTTCCGTATTAATATTTGAGGCGTTCAATTCGCCACAATTATGACTTCTATACATGATCAAAATTTTAGACTGCAAAAGTAAACACAAAATTCAAATTAATGTAGTAAAGTGATCACTAGATGCTCAATAATTTGAAATATTTTGTTAATTCTTAAATTTGAGAGCTGTAATTTCTTTAGATTTGAATCACTAAAAACAAACTTTAATGTATATGAACAAACTTTTTGTTACTGGTCTGTTGATTTTTAGCGCTTTGAATGTTATAGGTCAAACCAAAAATCAAATTAAATTTACGGCTAAAATTACCAATAGAAATAGCGATACTTTAGTAATTAAAGGAAGGGATAACTTTAAACAAGTAATCCCAATTAATAAAAAAGAGGTTTTTGCAGCCAATTTTGATGCTCCAAAAGGGTTTTATATGTTTTCTGACGGGACAGAATCTTCTAATTTATACCTAAAACCAAATTCTGAAGTAAACCTGACAATGAATGCTAAAGAATTCGACGAAACAATTGTATATAAAGGTAAGGGTGTAGATGAAAGTAATTTTATGGCACAACAAGCTTTAAGGAATGAAAAATTTGAAGAAGCTTTTTCAAAAGAACCAGCTGAGTTTGCGCTGTTATTTGAGGCTAAGAAAAAGGCAGACATAGAAAGTTTGGCAAAAGGATCTTATGATCCGGAATTTATTACTGCGATGAAAAGTAATTTTGAGCATTTTAACCAATACTCTGTTGAGAATTACGAAAGGGTAGCCAAAGCAAATAAACTTAACGGAAAACCTTCTCCTGAATTTGATTATGATAATCATAAAGGAGGAAAGACAAAACTTTCTGACCTTAAAGGAAAATATGTATACATTGATCTTTGGGCAACATGGTGTGCGCCTTGTAGAGCAGAAATTCCATACTTGCAAAAAATAGAGGAAAAGTATCATGGAAAAAATATTGAATTCGTGAGTATTTCGATTGATAAATTGAAAGACAATGAAAAATGGAAAAAGTTTGTAACCGATAAAAATTTGGGCGGAATTCAATTATTTGCAGATAAAGACTGGGAATCTGAATTTGTAACGAGTTATGGTGTAACCGGAATTCCGAGATTTATTATTGTTGATCCAAAAGGAAATGTTTTAAGTGCAGATGCTGACAGACCTTCCTCTCCAGAGCTTCAAACGAAATTAGACGCATTATTGAAGTAATTTATTTACCAAATTTATAACGTTGTAGTAAATTTGTGTTTTTTATAAAAACCCAGTAAAACCAGTGCTTAAGCGCTGGTTTTTTTGTTTTAGTTAAATTTCCAATGTTAAGCTTTTAGTCAATGTTACCAAATTGTTAAGTAAAAGTTTTTTTAATGTAAACAATTAATTATATTTGATAACGATTTGATAACATTAAAACCTCAAGATATGAAAAAGTGTGTAATTTTAGTTGCAATATTGTTCTCTGGAATTTTAGTTGCACAAGAGATAAAACCTGAATTAGAAGCTGTTGGAAACAAAGTAAAAGCTACTTACTACCATGAAAATGGTCAAGTACAACAAGAAGGCTTTTTTAAAGATGGAAAATTAGATGGTGTTTGGGTATCTTATGATGAAAAAGGAAATAAAGTTGCCGTAGGAGAGTACACAGACGGATTGAAAACTGGAAAATGGATTTTCTTTAATGAAAAAAACCTTTGCGAGGTTGCTTACGAAAACAGCAAAATCGCTTCAGTTAAGAATTTACAAAAAAATGCTCTAGCAAATAGAAATTAATACAATTTCGAATAATTTAGAAAACCGCTTTAATTAGCGGTTTTTTTTTTGGGATCAGTAAATATTGTGTTTGGCTAATCATTTTAACCGCAAAGAGCGCAAAGTTTTTATATTATCGTTATGATAACAAACGCAAAGTTCGCAAAGCTTTATAATTATAGCTTTGCGAACTTTGCGTTTATATAGAATCCTACAAATAAAAAAACTTTGCGCTCTTTGTGGTTAAATTTTTTTAGGCCTTAATTTTTTTACAGGATTTATTTTTTCTTCCGTACCAAATTACAAAACCAGTTACGGGCAAAGCTGCCGCAATTAAACTAATTATAAAAGCAATAATTTTTCCCGGCAGATCTAAAATTTGTCCGGTATGAATTCCGTAATTCATTTCTACAACCTGTAAACCCAAACTCTTTTTGTTGAAAGTCTGGCTTTGCATTAATTCTCCGTGGTAAGGATGAAAATAATAATTGCTTTGGTGATCGTATCTTAAAGCATGCGGATAAGCACCTGTATTTATTATATCGCCTTTCTTTTGCGGTAGCATAACGTAAAACATTTCAGCTTCAGGATTTTTTTTCATGGTTTGATAAAGAGCCCGATCTATTGCTGCCGAAGTATTGTATTCAAACTTTGTTGTGTCAATTACGGGTGTTTTTGTTTCTAATGCTTTATCTCCGCCAAAGTTGAAGGTTTTATAAATACCATCTCCCACCCATTCGTAAGTAAAAGTTAAACCTGTAATCGCAATAATAGCGGCAATAATCGCAATATAAAATCCGGTTGTATTGTGCCAGTCATAATTTACACGACGCCATTTTGCAGACCATTTTATAGTGAAACTTCGTTTGATATCGCTTCGGCGTTTTGGCCACCACTGAATAATTCCCGAAATTAATAAAAGAATAAAAATAATTGTTGCACCGCCAATAATATGTTTCCCAATATAATCCGGCAAAAGCAAATACAAATGAATGTACTCAACAATGATAAAAAAATCAGTCGCCGGATCTTCGGTTTTTAAATATTTTCCTGTGTACGGATTAAAGTAGAGATATCTATTTTCAGCGTCAGAATAAGTATAAACTATTGCAGATCGGTTTTTGCCGTAATAGGAAACCATGCTTGCTTTGTACTGTGGAAGAATTTCTTTTGCTTTTTCCTGTAAAACAGATGGAAGTATAAAAGATTGGTTTTGAGGCTCAACCAATCGCCATTCTTTTCTGGTAATGTCTTTTATTTCGTCATGAAAACAAAAAATACAACCCGTAATACTGATGATAAAAACAATAAGCCCGGAAATTAATCCGAGCCATTTATGTAGAAAACGTATTTGTTTCTTAAAACCCATTTTTTTGAATAAAGCGTAAAAGTATATGCTAAATCAATAGAGGGCAAATTATTTAAGCTAATTTTTAAGAAGCTACTTTTTTTGGTTTTAAATGATACGCGACGTAAAGTGTTAGCGAAGCCAAAATAATCCAGAAAACATCAATAAAGAAAACCTGAATCTGATTGTGCATAAACGAGTTCCAAAACCAGTTTCCAGATACGATTCCGTTTGTAATTGGAATTAGAAATCCTAAAATACTGCCCGAAATTAAACAGAATTTATTGGTAAATGCATCATTCTTTTTAAGAATAAAAAAGATCGCAAGAATTAACCATCCTCCAAAATAAACCAGAAATAGATTATTTTGGCTTAACGGATAAAATATTTTAGTAACAATAAACGCAAGTGCGGTAATAGGATACATACTCAGACAGATTGCCAAATAAATACGAACAACGGCCGCATTGAAACGTCTTTTCTTTTCAGGTAAATTATTTTTTTGTCTGGCAACTAACCAAATCATTACGCCCGAAATGATGACAAAACAAGTAATAATACCCAAAACGAAGCTTACGATTCTTAAAGCGTAACCGCCATAGTCTCCAAAATGTATTTTATACAAAACATTTTTTACAACATCAAGATAGTTGTTTTGCGTAACAGGATTCTTTCTTGCAATTTCTTTTGCATCAGCAATTCTGTAAATCACTTTTCCTATTCCAGTAAATTTTTTGTGACTTGGCATTTCTCCTTCAACAACTACATGCATATTGGCATCACCATAGTTCTGAATAAGAACACGTGTAATCTCAAAATCCTTCCAATTGCTTTTGGCTTTAGCTACCAACTGATCGATATTAAATGGTGTAGCTAATTTTTTATTTTCAAATTTATATTCGGGATCACTGTATTCCAGTTCTTTATATAATTTATCCTGATCTCCTTTGTATAATGTCATTACAGCAGGAGCAACAATCAAAAGTTTAATCATAAAAAATGCCCCTGTCACAGCATAAACAAACTGAAAAGGCAGGCCAATCATTCCTAAAGCGGTATGAGCATCTGTCCATAATGTTTTTAATTTTTCCTTTGGACGGAAAATATAAAAGTTCGAAACGATTTTTTTCCAATGCAATAAAACACCGGTTATGATTGCAAATAAGAAAAATAAAGCAATAAAGCCGGAAAGATAATATCCCACCGGATATGGAATTTGAGCCAGGAAATGTAATCGGTAAAGAAATTCACCTAATGAATAAGATTGTTCGTAAGTGAATGTTTTAAAAGTTTTGGTGTCAAGATAAAAAAAGCTTCCCTCTTTTTGTTTGGCTGGAGCCAAAGTATCTTTGGTACCCTCCATATAAACGGCAACTCTTCTTTCGTTACTGTTTTTAGAAATCGTAATGTTTCTGCCGTGTAAAACGTATTCTTTATCTAATTTATTTAAAGCGGTATTATAGTCTAACTGAATTTCCTTTGTAATTGCAGTAGATTCATTTCTTTCCCAATTGTTGATTTCATCCCTGAAAAAAGAAAAAGATCCTGCGAAAAAAATCACAAAGAGCACTACACTAATAACAATTCCGCTAACAGTATGCGTGTGAAAATAGATGTTATAATTACGATTGTTCATAGTTTATTTTGCTATCGGATTGTAAGTTTGACCAAGATAAATGAAGAGTGAAAAAACCAGGGTAAGGAGTAGGTAAATACCCCAAATTTTCAATCCGCTTTTTGCCAGGAAAGCAATTATCATAAGCGCTACCCAAAGAATGAATCCGCTAAATGCCATTGTTATAAGGATATTAGCACGGTTGAACCAGGATGCTAAAGCCAAATGAAAACTGACTGAAACAAAATAGCCGCCAATTATAGCAGCTGTAATTTTGGCAAATCGTTGCCACTTAGATTGGGTTAGATATTTTGGATTTGCTGGCATATTTTGGTTAGAAATAAGTTAGTTGTAATAAAATTCTATTAAAGCGACAATTACAAATAAAGCAATAATAGCGAATGGGCTAATTTTTTTTAATGGAGTCAGAATAATAATCAAACTTCCAATGGTCATTAGCTGAATAAAAAACATTAAAGTTCCGCAGCAAAGTGATTGTGTGAACAACCAAAGAGCGTACGCTAATAAAAGAAGTCCTAAACCCATATATTTGGTTGGCTTAGGATTACTTTTCATCCATTTCTCAAAACCTAAGTCATAAGATAAAGTAGCTCTTTTTGAGGTGTAATAAAGAGTGTAAAAAGCTGAAAAAACGATGAGACTTGCTATTGTTATCATAATTTTATAGAATTTAAAAACACCTTTTTCTTCTGGAAAAAGGTGTTTTTGTTATTTGTTTTTTAGAATCTGTAAGAGAAACTTGCCACTACGCTTCTTGCATCTCTTGGACTCACTGTAGACCATCCGCTATAAATATCTTCGTTTGCGATATTGTTAACTTTAAGTGTCAAAGTGTATTTTTCTGTTCCGTAGAAAATAGAAGAATTCATAACAGTATATTCTGGAATTGTAAATACTCCGGCAACTGTTCTGTTCATGATTTTATTATCACTTGCATAATTACCTCCGAAACCTAAACCAAAACCTTTTAAGTCTCCCTGAAGAAATTTATAGCTTGCCCAAAGGTTTGCTAAGTTTTGTGGTCCTGCACTTTCAGGTCTGTGATTCACGAAATCATCAAGTCCTGCTGTTAAGATGGCATCGTTATAACTATATCCAAAAACGATGTTTAAACCATCAACCGGGTTGGTTACTATTTCTGCTTCAAAACCTTTGTTTCTTTGAGCGCCATTCTCATAACTGATTGTAGTTGTTGCACCATAATCCGTATAAACCATATCTTTTACTTTTGTGTCATAATAGCTAAAAGTGGCATATAGTTTATCTTTGAATACGTTTAATTTGGTACCAAATTCAATTTGAGTTGCATGTTCAGGACCAAAAGTTCTTGGTTGTCTGCTTCCGTCAGCTAATATATTAGTAACTGGAGATGGGTTTACAAAACCATCCATATAGTTGGCAAAAATCGAAACTTTGTCGATAATTGGCTGGTATACAATACCAAATTTTGGAGAAAAAGTAGTTTGATTAAAGTCATCATCTTTTGTCGTTACTTCGCCTGAATTCATAAAACGATCGATACGTAAACTAGCCATTACAGAAAGGGCAGGAGTGAAATTAATAACATCTGATACGTAAGCACTAAAAACTTCTTGTTTTTGTTTGCTGTTGCTTACACCCTTGCCTGATAAAACCGCATCTGCATGTGATTGGGATAAAATACCATTATCTCCGTCTAAAATATATTTAGTAGGATCAGTGATTGCAAATACATTTTCGTTTACTGTTTTTAAGTCATCTCTACCAACATATACGTAGCTTTCGTAATATGCGTAATCTGTTCCGTTATCAACTTGCATTCTGTTGAAATAATCTAAACCGGCAACAATCCTGTTTCTTAGATTTCCTATTTTAAAATCTCCAATAAAATTTTGTTGAATGTCAGTTGTTAGTGTTTTTGAATTATTATTTGTAAATGATCGTCCAAAAACAATTCCGTCAGTAATATTTTGAAAATTACTTGTTATATCATATAAGTAATTATAGTAACCCTGAGATTTTGTAGAGCTTCTTGCAAAAGCAGTTTGCGAAGTCCATTGGTCTGAAATTTTATAATTCATCTGACCCTGAAGGCTATATGACGGTGTTTTTATTACAAGATCATTACTTGTATAAGAACGTTTGTTGTCGTAGCCTAATTCTTCGATGTTGTGAGCTCTTAAAGGAGTTCCTCTGTCTAAGAATAACATGGTTGGATTTGTCATTTCGCTGCTCAAAAACTCAGTATTGATAAGGAATGATAATCTGTCATTTACCTGATAAGATAACGACGGCGCAACAAATAGCGATTTTTTAAAACCAGCATCCTGAAAACTGTCCTCATTATGATAAGCTGCATTTACACGAAAATTTACTTTGTGTTCGTCGTCCAAAGGAGTATTAATATCTGCAGTAACTCTGTTTAAACCATAACTTCCGGAAGTGTAACTAACTTCTCCGCCAAAATGATCGTAAGGTTTTTTAGTGGTAACATTGATTAGTCCTCCGTAAGAAATCAAGCTACTTCCAAACAATGTTCCTGATGGTCCTTTTATAACTTCGATTTTGTCAATGTTAGCAGGATCTAAACTTCCGTTTGATAATCCGGGTAATCCGTTGATCATGGTTGGCTGAACAGCAAATCCTCTTAACGAAAAATATCCTGCACCATCTCCTGTACGACCGGTAGAGCCCCAAAGCTGTGTTAATCCAGGTGAGTTTTTTAATGCGTCATCTAAATTAGTAACTACTTGCTCTTTTAATAATTCGCTTGTAATGGTAGTATAAACTTGTGGGTTTTCAAGATTTTTAAGGGGTAGTCTTGATACTTGTTGTGTTTCTTTACGGGCTAATGGATTTTTTTTAGTACCTCCGTTAATTACAATTTCGTCTAATTGTTCAGAGTTTGAACTAATGGTGAAGTCTTCAACTATTTCGTCACCAGCATTAAGAGAAATGCTTTTTTCTTTTGATGAATATCCAACGGCAGAAACTTTGATTACGTAACTTCCCGGTTTAAGGTTTTTAATTTCGTAAAAACCATTGCTGTCAGTATTGGTTCCTATTTTAGTTCCTTTTAATGTCACCGAAACATTGTCTGCCGTCTGATTATTTGTTAAACTAATCTGACCTTTTACAGAAGCTTTTTCCTGAGCTGAAATGCTTGTAGCAGCGAATAGAAAAAAACAAAGGCTCAAAAGAGAAATTGTAAATTTATATTTCATTTTATTTAGAATTGATTTTAATAGCGCAAATTTAGTTGTTGATTATCAACTACACAAGCTATTCTTATTTATTCTAAATAAAATATTTTTTAAAGGGTAAAATTTACGTTTATTTAAAAAATTAACATCTTAAGCAAATCTTAAGCAAGTTTTGCATAAAAAAACCTGTTCAAGCTAATGAACAGGTCTTTTGTTATTGTGAAAATTACTTACAATTACAATTCTAAAGCACGTTTAGCATCACCATTCATCAATAATTCTAATGGGTTTTCTAATGCTTCTTTTACAGCCACTAAGAAACCAACAGATTCACGTCCGTCAATAATTCTGTGGTCATAAGAAAGAGCAACGTACATCATTGGGTGAATTTCAACTTTCCCGTTTACAGCAATCGGACGCTCAATAATGTTGTGCATTCCTAAAATTCCTGATTGAGGAGGATTGATAATTGGAGTACTCAACATACTTCCAAAAACACCACCGTTTGTAATTGTAAAAGTTCCTCCAGTCATATCGTCAACAGTAATTTGACCGTCACGGGCTCTTAAAGCTAATCTTTTGATTTCAGCTTCAATTCCGCGGAAACTTAAGTTTTCAGCATTACGAACAACAGGAACCATTAAACCTTTTGGTCCTGAAACTGCGATAGAGATATCAGCAAAATCGTAAGCTACTTTATAATCACCATCCATCATAGAGTTTACGTCTGGATATAATTGTAAAGCTCTTGTAACTGCTTTTGTAAAGAAAGACATGAAACCTAAGCCAAGGCCGCCATGTTTTGCTTTGAAAGCATCTTTATATTCGTTACGAATCAAGTTGATTGGCGTCATGTTAACTTCATTAAAAGTAGTTAACATTGCTGTTTCGTTTTTCGCAGCAACTAATCTCTCAGCTACTTTACGACGCAACATTGATAATTTTGTACGCTCAGATCCACGGTTTCCTCCAGTTGGAGTTCCCATAGAAGGTACTGCATTTACAGCATCTTCTTTAGTGATTCTTCCGTCTTTACCAGTTCCTGAAATAGTTGCCGGTGCTATGTTTTTTTCGTCTAATATTTTTCTTGCTGCCGGAGATGGAGTTCCTGTAGCATAAGTTGTTGCTGCTGCTGGAGCAGGTGCTGCTTTAGGTGCCTCAGCTTTTACTTCTGCTTTTGGAGCTTCAGCTTTCGGTGCTTCAGTTTTTGGAGCTTCAGCTGCCGGAGCATCTCCTGAAGGTTTTGCTGCACTTGTATCAATTAAACAAACTACAGCTCCTACAGCTACTGCATCACCTTCTTCTGCTTTTAGCGTAATTGTTCCGCTTGCTTCAGCCGGTAATTCTAGAGTTGCTTTGTCTGAATCAACTTCAGCGATAGCTTGATCTTTTTCTACATAATCTCCGTCTTTTACTAACCAAGTTGCAATTTCAACTTCTTTTATTGATTCCCCTGGTGATGGGACTTTCATTTCTAAAATCATCTTTGTTTTTGTTTAAGGTTTTTATGGTTTCACGTTTCATGTAGTTAAACTTGAAACTCGAAACTTGAAACATTTTTTTATCTGAATAAATCTTTATCGAATACCATTCTAATCGCATCTGCATGACGACGTTTTGCACGTGTATAACTTCCTGATGCCGGAGCAGCGTAAGCTTTTAGTGAAGCTAATCTCCATTTTACAAGATCAAAGTTCATTAACATAAAGCTGTAAGCTCCCATGTTTTTAGGTTCTTCCTGAGCCCAAACATAATCATCAGCATTTGGATATTGTGCGATGATTTCTTTAAGTTGTGCAACCGGGAAAGGGAATAATTGCTCAATACGAACAACTGCAACGTCATTTCTTCCGTTGTTTTCTCTTTCAGCAACGATGTCATAGTAGAATTTACCAGTAACAAAAACCAATGTTTTTACTGCTTTTTTATCTACTGTATTGTCATCAATTGTTTCCTGGAAACTTCCTGTGGCTAATTCTTCAGCTGTAGAAACACATCTTGGATCACGTAATAAACTTTTTGGAGAAAAAACTACCAAAGGTTTACGGAAATTTGTTTTCATTTGTCTTCTTAGCAAGTGGAAGAAGTTGGCTGGCGTTGTACAATCTGCCACATACATATTTTGTCTTGCACAAAGTTGTAAATAACGTTCCATTCTTGCAGAAGAGTGTTCAGCACCTTGACCTTCATATCCGTGAGGCAATAATAAAACAATACCGTTTTGGTTGTTCCATTTATCTTCACCACATGAAATGTACTGGTCAATCATGATTTGAGCACCATTAGAGAAATCTCCAAATTGAGCTTCCCAAATAGTCAAAGCGTTTGGATTAGCTAATGCATATCCATAATCAAAACCAAGAACACCATATTCAGATAAAAGTGAATTGAATACGCCGAATTTTCCTTTTTTGTTTTCAATGCTATCCAGTAAGATTACTTCTTCTTCAGAATCTTCTACTTTTACAACAGCGTGACGGTGAGAGAATGTACCACGCTCTACGTCCTGACCTGAAATACGAATATCGAATCCTTCTGTCAAAAGTGAGCCGTAAGCTAATGCTTCAGCAGTTCCCCAATCAATAGTATTATTATCGTATACGGTTTTTCTGTCCGTAACAATTTTAGTTATTTTACTGATGAATTTTTTGTCCGCTGGTAATGTTGAAATTGTATTGATGATAGAATCCAATCCTTTTTTATCAAAAGTAGTGTCAACTTTTTCAAGCATTTGAGTGTCTGTTACCTGAACAAATCCATCCCATTCGTTTTTCATGAATGGCGTTATAATAGTCAAATCTTTTTTACGGGAAGCTTGTAAATTCTCCTCCATAGTAGATTTGTATTCTTTTTCTAAAGCGTTTACATAAGATGCATCGATTACGCCGTCTGACAATAATTTTTCAGCATAAATATCTCTTGGATTTTTATGTTTTGCGATGATTTTATATAATACAGGTTGTGTAAAACGAGGCTCATCACCTTCGTTATGACCGTATTTTCTGTATCCTAATAAGTCGATAAATACGTCACGTCCAAATTGCATTCTGTAATCTAATGCAAAAGATACTGCATGTACAACAGCTTCAGCATCATCAGCATTTACGTGTAATACTGGTGAAAGTGTTACTTTAGCAACATCTGTACAATAAGTAGACGAACGTGCATCTAAATAGTTAGTAGTAAAACCAACCTGATTGTTGATTACGATATGAATTGTTCCTCCGGTTTTGTAACCGTCAAGCAATGCCATTTGAATGATTTCGTATAAAATACCCTGACCTGCGATTGCAGCATCTCCGTGAACGGCAATTGGCAATACTTTTGAGAAATCGTTTGGAAAATATTTATCTTGTTTTGCTCTTGTAATTCCTTCAATTACAGCTCCAACCGTTTCTAAGTGAGAAGGGTTTGGTGCTAAATTGATATTGATGTTTTTTCCTGTTCTTGTTTTTTTGTCGGCAGTAAGACCTAAATGGTATTTTACGTCACCATCAAAATATTCCTGATCGTAATCTTTACCGTCAAACTCACCAAAAATATCCTGAGTAGATTTTCCGAAGATGTTTGCCAAAACGTTCAAACGGCCACGGTGAGCCATTCCCATTACGAATTGTTCAACACCTTTTTCAGCAGCCTGTTCGATCAAAGCATCCAAAGCAGGAATGATAGATTCTCCACCTTCTAATGAAAATCGTTTTTGACCTACATATTTAGTGTGCAGGAAGTTCTCGAAAGAAACTGCCTGGTTTAATTTGTTTAAGATAGTTTTCTTTTCTTCAGAAGAGAAATTAGGCTGGTTAACATTTACAGCCAGTTTATCCTGAATCCATTTTACAACGCCAGGATTTCTGATATACATATATTCAATACCAATATGTTGGCAGTAAATAGATTTAAGACGCGTAACAATGTCTTGCAAAGTAGAAGGACCTACTCCGATAGCTTGTCCAGCATCAAAAACTGTAGAAAGATCAGCAGTTGTTAATCCGAAATTTTCGATGTCTAATGTTGGAGAAGATGTTCTGCGATCACGAACCGGATTTGTTTTTGTAAACAAGTGTCCGCGTGTGCGATAAGCATCGATTAACTTTAGTACATTGAATTCTTTTTGTAGTTTGTCAGAAACTAAACTGCAATCCTGATTGTCGCTAGTCACATATTCAACAATTCGTTGAACTGGATTTTCGTCATTATAAGTCGTTTGTCCAAAGTCGAAACCTTGAAAAAAACTTCTCCAGCTTGGCTCAACGCTATCTGGGTTTACTAAATACTGATCATATAATTGTGCGAAAAACTCTGTATGCGCTGCATTTAAAAATGAAAACCTATCCATAATATGAGTGAATATACTTTTTGTTAAATAGAAAGGCAAAAGTACAACAATCGCATTTATTTAAATCTTTTTTTTACGTACTTTTACGTAAAAATTTGTTAAAAATAGACTCAACTATGAATAATAATCAAATTTCAATCGTTTTCAAACCTTTTTTTGTGATTTTGGCAGTCCTATTTTCTAGTTATGCAATTTCGCAGCAAAAGTACGTTATTGACAATAGTAATCATTTTTGGGACAAAGTTCAGTTTGGTGGAGGACTTGGTTTAGGAATAGGTTCAGGCTATACTGATATTTCAGTAATGCCAAGCGCTATTTATAATGTAAACGAAATTGTAGCGGTTGGTGTTGGTTTGCAATTTGGTTATTTATCTTCTAAAAGTTATTACAACTCTTTTGTGTATGGCGGAAGTCTGGTTGGTCTTGTAAATCCTATTCCGGAGATTCAATTATCAGCAGAGTTAGAGCAGGTGAGAGTAAATACAGATTATAATTCAACCCCTTACAGACCAAGTTATTCTGATAATTATTGGAATACTGCCTTGTATCTTGGTGCAGGTTACAGAACCGGAAGTGTTACGGTTGGTGCACGTTATGATGTTTTGTACGATCCCGATAGAAGTCTTTATGGATCTGGGTTTATGCCTTTTGTGAGAGTTTACTTTTAGAGTTGCTAAGGTTCTAAGGTTTCGAATGGATAAAAGAAAATATAAGTTATGAATGATAAGATCTGTTATACTTCTAATGAGCTTTTAGAAATATTCAAAGAACAGCATAGACTTTCAGGCCAATTTGATTTTATGGTTGATGGAACTTTTGTTTTAACAAAGTATACATTAATACGCGAATGGCGTGAAGTTCAGGATTTATTACCTTGGAAGGAATTATCTAAATTTTTAAATCAAGAATTTAGAATTGATGTGCCAATAAAAATATGGGATACAATCTTCAATCCGGATGACAAAAAAACTTTAGGTGATCTTTGTGATTTTTTATCAACTCTAGCTGAAAAAGAAATTGTCAAACCAATCAAAATTTTGGGTTCAGAATGTTTAACATTCTCTGTTTTTCAAACCTTAAAGCGAAATTTAAAAATTAAAGGTGTAGATGTTGTAAGTTTAAAGCCGTCAACAAGAATCGAAGATTTTTTGGCTATTAATGATAATTTTTCTCCTCTATTAGAAGAAGTAACATTAACAGGGGTGAAAGTTTTCGATAAATTCGATGTAAAAGTAGAAAGAGAAAGATGTTTAGATCATTTGTTAGACAGAATATTTCCAAACTGGAAATATGAAAGTACTATTACTACTGGAGATATTGAAACATTTCGAGACTTGGTTAATAAAATAGTTCAAAATAAAAAACTAGGAACAGATATTGTCAAAATTTAATATTTCAAATTGAAGACATTAAGTTTTAAATCCAAAAAAAGTGAGAAAATATATTTTTGTACTTATTGTTATTATAATTTCGAGTTGTAAAAATTCTAATAAAGTAAAAGTTGCATCCAAAAAGGCTGTAAAGAAAGAATTAAGACCTTTTTTTGATTCGGATAAAATAGATCATTATTATTTAGATTTTTCTAAACGGGAGTTTGAACATTCATCCAATGATAATACTGCACAGACAGAAAAGAAAGAAGAATTCTCTGGTATTTTTTACGAGCATTATCCTGATAGTATTCCGAAGAAAGATTTTGAAAAACTTTTGTTGAAATACGAATACAAAAAATCAAATTTGTCAATCAAGCAAGAAAAAAAGATTGAAAATGTTTTTAGCGAAAAAGATTCATTGCAAACCACTTTTGCCGCCTGCATTGCAGAATATCGTGATATTTTTATTTTTAAGAATAAAGAAAATACAATAGGAATAGCAAAAATTTGTTTTAAATGTGGCCGCTACCAAATTATAGGAAGTAAATTAGACACTAATGGATTTGGACTTTGGTCTGAATTGGATAAATTAAAAAAAATCGTAAGACCTGAAAGTTATAGTATTTTGTTGACTAACAAACTTTTTTACTTGTAATAATTGCGAAACCAAACCTTCTGCCATTCCCTTTTCAATACCAAAAAAGAAACTTGTTCAGCCAGAATAACCAAATCAGAACCATCCAATTTTTTAATTTCTTCTTCAGAAACATCAATAATATAAAGCAGGTTTAAGTATTCAGCAAATTTGTACTGAATCATTCGGTAGATTTTTTCGTGAAGCTGAATTTTTAATTCTTCGGGAGAAATACTCAGCGGGAAATCAATACCTTCATTGGCCAAATTAAAGTCCTTATTAATTTGTTCAATCAGGTTTAGATATAGGTTTTCTTTTTCGGCATCAGCCAATAAAAAATCGGTATTTTCAGGAATCGGAAACATTGATGCTTTTTAAGATTGAGGCAAAGTTAAAACTAAAAAATCATTTAACTGTCGATTCTCGCTCAATGATTCTTGTAGGAAGTTCAATAATTTGATGCGTTACCGGACGATGTTCTTTTATATCTACAATTTCATCAATTAAAAGCGAAACCGCCTGATGTCCCATTTCAAATCCGGGCTGATCAATTGTGG